>Ga0308162_1000015_pt1 | contig 274969 bp, 236 predicted proteins | sample PhySR2_FD_201370 | JGI IMG/M metagenome (GOLD analysis project Ga0308162, IMG submission 201370) | Phyllosphere microbial communities from UC Gill Tract Community Farm, Albany, California, United States - DLSLS.R2 | ecosystem: Host-associated > Plants > Phyllosphere > Unclassified | place... | reverse complement strand
AACCGGGTGCCAGTGTAACGGTACGGGGCCCGGATGGAGCAGCAGTGCCGGTCACTGTGACGCCAGATGGCAGCATCAGTGGCAGCATTGCCGCGCCAGCTCTCGCCGGTAACTACACCGCCACCGCAACCGATATCAATGGCAACACTGCCACCGATACCGCGACTGCAACAGATAGCACGCCACCGGCGGTAGAGCTGAATGTGGTAATCAATGCTGATGGCAGTGCCACTCTCAGCGGTACCACCGAACCGGGCACCAGTGTAATCGTACAGGGCCCGAACGGAGCAGCAGTGCCGGTCACAGTGGCGCCAGATGGCAGCATCAGTGGCAGCATTGCTGCGCCAGCTCTCGCCGGTAACTACACCGCCACCGCAACCGATATCAATGGCAACATTGCCACCGATACCGCGACTGCAATAGATAATATTGCACCAATTCCTGGAAGCCTGAGTCTGGCAGATTTCTCCGATACAGGCATCAGCCTCTCTGATGGAATCAGTAATGACAATACATTTAATTTGACATTAACGGGTCAGGAAACAGGTTCTACCGTGGTCTACCAGATTTCTGCGGATGGCGGAAATACCTGGGTGGCAACAACAGCCGCACAGACTGGAGTCGCAGATAACACCTATCAATACAGAGCTGTCGTGACTGATGTTAATGGCAACAGCAGTGTCACAGATACAGTTAATGTCACTGTAGATACAGCTGCTCCAGATGCTCCTGAGCTTGATCCGGTTAACGTAACTGATCCGATTAGTGGAACAGCAGAAATTGGGGCTACTGTCACTGTTACCTTCCCAGATGGCACGATCGCTACCGCACTTGCAGATGAAAGTGGCAGCTGGAGTGTAGCTAACCCGGGTGGTCTTGCTAATGGTGATATTATTACTGCAATAGCAACAGATCCTGCAGGGAATGCATCATTATCGGGTAGCGGTACAGTTTCAGCTGATATTACAGCGCCAGTGGTGGTGCTGGATGATAGTTCCAGCAGAGATAATACCCCACCGTTGAGTGGTACGGTTAATGATACTACCGCACGAATCGTGGTTACTCTCAATGGTACTGATTATGAAGCCGTAAATAACGGTGATGGCACCTGGACTTTAGCAGATAATACTTTGCCGGTATTACAGGACGGGACATATAACCTTACTGTAAGAGCCATAGACCAGGCAGGTAATACGGGTACAGATACAGCAACTTTGACTATAGATACTATTACGACAGTAGAGCTGAATGTGGTGATCAATGCCGATGGCAGTGCCACTCTCAGCGGTACCACCGAACCGGGTGCCAGTGTAACCGTACAGGGTCCGGATGGAGCAGCAGTGCCGGTCAATGTGGCACCAGATGGCAGCATCAGTGGCAGCATTGCCGCGCCGGCTCTTGCCGGTAACTATACCGCCACCGCGACCGATATTAATGGCAACACTGCCACCGATACCGCGACTGCAACAGATAGCACGCCACCGGCGGTAGAGCTGAATGTGGTGATCAATACCGATGGCAGTGCCACTCTCAGCGGTACCACCGAACCGGGTGCCAGTGTAACGGTACGGGGCCCGGATGGAGCAGCAGTGCCGGTCACTGTGACGCCAGATGGCAGCATCAGTGGCAGCATTGCCGCGCCAGCTCTCGCCGGTAACTACACCGCCACCGCAACCGATATCAATGGCAACACTGCCACCGATACCGCGACTGCAACAGATAGCACGCCACCGGCGGTAGAGCTGAATGTGGTAATCAATGCTGATGGCAGTGCCACTCTCAGCGGTACCACCGAACCGGGCACCAGTGTAATCGTACAGGGCCCGAACGGAGCAGCAGTGCCGGTCACAGTGGCGCCAGATGGCAGCATCAGTGGCAGCATTGCTGCGCCAGCTCTCGCCGGTAACTACACCGCCACCGCAACCGATATCAATGGCAACATTGCCACCGATACCGCGACTGCAATAGATAATATTGCACCAATTCCTGGAAGCCTGAGTCTGGCAGATTTCTCCGATACAGGCATCAGCCTCTCTGATGGAATCAGTAATGACAATACATTTAATTTGACATTAACGGGTCAGGAAACAGGTTCTACCGTGGTCTACCAGATTTCTGCGGATGGCGGAAATACCTGGGTGGCAACAACAGCCGCACAGACTGGAGTCGCAGATAACACCTATCAATATAGAGCTGTCGTGACTGATGTTAATGGCAACAGCAGTATAACTAATGCGGTAGGCGTTACTATAGATACTATCACTACGGTTACTGCGCGCTTTGCTTTAGATTCAGATAATGGCAATCCAGATCCGACGACTGTCATTGTGAGTGGCACAGCAGAGGTAGGATCTACTGTTACTTTAACCACAACTACAGGTGTAGCAATTTTAGATAATCTGGGCAATCCTGTTAGTACGATAGTAGGTTCAACAGGCACCTATACATTTAATGTTCCGACAGCTTCCGTAGCGGATAACCAGCTGCTTAGCGTGAATTCTACAGATATTGCCGGAAACGTTGCTACAGACCCAGTAAGAATAGATTTGACACCACCAAATGCCATAGATGATGTCGTAAACCTGGACATTGTAAGTCAGATCACTACAGTCTATCCCGAAGTGACCGATACAGATGTTCAGGTATTGGGTTTATTAGAGTCGGATAATGGCACTGACAATGGTGTGACTGTAATTGTAGGACCTGATCAATTTGGTGTACTCAATATTGAAATAAGCCAAACTGCACTCGCCGCAGTTGCAGATGCCTTCCGGTTAGATGTTGTTGATGCAAATGGTAATGTTGTCTATTCTGCAGTAACACAAAACTCGCTATTAGGTGATGTTCTTGGTTTAAATGTCTTAGGTGTAACAGGAGATAATACTTTAACTGCTACAGTCAGAGGCTTGCAACCAGGTACATATCGTGTTGTGGTTCGTAATGACGAGAGTACATTAACTGACTTGCTAGATTCAGATAATAGTGGTGGAGTATCTTTACAAGAGCTTGGAAATTCAGGCGTCATTTTAGGGCCTGAAAATCAGACGCTGGTACTCAATACAGTTTCTAATGCATTAGGTCCAGTTTTAGGGCCAACAGTTACTACGCTGTTATCTCCTGTTTTAACTACATTGAATGGTTTGCCAGTTGATGAGATTATTAATCCATTAGTCACTATTTTGAATAATGTTGGTGCTACCGGATTACTCAATACAGTCTTGAGTTCACTAGCAGATGCTCTTTTAAGTAATACACTTACACTATTGCAAGCTACTGATATTACGACCCAGCTTACCGAAACCGATTTTGCTAATGAAGCCTTAACAGGTGGTAATGTGATTACAGGTGCGGGTAGCAGTAACGGCGGTACAGATGATGCACAGGGAGGTGTAATTACTCAGGTACAAATTGCTGATGGACCTATCGTAGTCATTCCATCAAATGGAAGCAATATTACAGTCGAAGGACTATATGGTGTACTTACCATTAATTCGTCAGGAGCCTATACTTATACAGCTTATGGAGATCCAGCGTCTATAGGCGGTTCTGAAGTATTTACTTATACATTATCTGATGGAAATACAGTAGATACAGCAAAACTTACTATTAACATTGCAGATACTTCTACAACAGCCCCTAGAGTTACTTTAGTTAATGATACGGGTAACAGTAATACTGACCTGATCACCCAAGATGGTCGCATCGCGGTGACCGCAGATCCGGATGTGAACACAGTAGTGGTAAGGTATACATCTGCTTCCGGTACTGGAGTGAACGTCAATGCCGTGTATGACACCGCAACTGGCAGGTGGATTGCTACGCCTCCAGCTGGTTTTGCAGATGGTACTTATAATGTGACGGCTACCGTAACAGACACTACCAATCATGCGAATACCTCTTCTTTAGGTAATATTACTCTAGATACTACACCGCCAGTAGTTACAATCGTAGGTGCAGGCGATAATGTAGGTAATATTCAAGGCAATATTTATTCTGGTGCGATTACTGATGATAATACGCCAACAATCTTTGGCAGGGCAGCGCCGAACAGTACCATTACGCTTATTCAGGACGGTGTAACAATAACTACGCCAATTACTGTAGATGCTAGTGGTAACTGGAGTTATACGCCTGCCACAGCGCTGTCTTCATCTGCGACCGGTGTAAATCATACTTGGCAGGCTAGAGTAACAGATACGGCAGGTAATATTACAACTGCTAACTTTAACTTGAATATTATTGGCCAGGTTGCACCTGTTGCAGCTGTTAACAGTAATGCTCTACTGGGCGTTGTAGGCGCAGATGTAGCAGGTCTGATTGATTTAAATCAGCAACTATTTGCAGCGGCAGATGCAAATGGCGATTTAAGAAGAGTAGAAATTACATTAAATTCTGCAGTATCACTGGGTGGAGAGAATTTTAGCTTCTCAACAGGGTTACGTAATCTGTTTGGTTATAATGTTACTACTCAAAGTAGCACTGTGTTAGGACGTCCAGCTCGTATTACAATTGAAGCTGCACAAGGGCAGGTACTTGATAATCAGGAAATTAATGAATTCTTGGCATCAGTCAAATTATCGGGTGGTTTGCTGGGAGGCATCTTAAATCTGAATTTACTGAATAATTTGAATGTGGTTGCTACAGATAGCCAAGGCTCATCTACCTCATATAGCCGAGGTGAGATCGCAAGTGTAGATCTGTTGGGCGGTCTACTTTCAGGAAGCGCTTCACCGATTGTTGAGGGTAATGCTAATGCCAATATCTTGGGTAATAGCAATAGTACTGTATCTCAGCGCCTCTATGGTTATGATGGAAATGATACGTTAAATGGCGGTTCAGGAAATGATATCCTGCGAGGTGGTAATGGTGATGATACTTTAAATGCAGGGGCAGGTAATGATTATATTAATGGTGGTGCAGGCAATGACACTATTACTGGTGGCTCAGGCGCTGATACTGTAGTGTTTGATTTACTGGTTGCCGCTAATGCAACAGGCGGTAATGGTACTGATACCTGGACAGACTTCCATGTAGGTAATATTCGTACCGATAACCAGGCTGACCGGATTGATGTGTCAGATCTGCTAGGAGGCGAGGTTAATGCTAATAATCTGGGACAATATATCCAGCTAAACTATAATTCAACGTCATCAACTGTAACCTTGTCCATCGACCGGGATGGAACCGGAACTACTTTTATTGCCACTCCATTATTACAGCTGACCAATCAGCCAAGTGCCATTACATTGGATGAACTGTTACAGAATGGCCAAATTATTTTCTAAATATATAAGGTAACAAAAAAGGACCTTCGGGTCCTTTTTTGTCTTTAGTTAAAATTTTTTTAAACTTAAGTGATAGTCTATTTAGAATTTTGAGTTTTCTTATACTTTATAAAGTTATAAATTTTAAGGAGGATATTATTTCTTCTGCACATGAATTATATGGACAGATTTTAGAAGTTATTAGTCTGATTCCTTGTGGTAAAGTTGCAACTTATGGACAGGTTGCGCGTCTTGCCGGGTTGCCAAAACATGCACGATTAGTCGGCTATATACTCAAAAATCTGCCTATAGAAACTGATATTCCATGGCATCGCGTAATTAATAGTCAAGGTAGAATTAGCCTAAGTAAATTAAATACACAAGGTCAAAATATACAGTCCGTTTTATTAATTGAAGAGGGACTGACAGTCATAAATGGAAAGATAAACTTAAAAAAATTTCAGTGGCTACCCTGAATTTCCAAATCAACTTAAGATCCCCAATTCTCTCTGTCTGGAAATTAGCAAGATAAAAATTAATATACAGTCTCTATCAGATGCGGATTAAAATTCATTTAAAAATGCTATTAAAGATGAAACGTTATCTGACTGTAGTCGCCCGCGTATTTTTAATAACTGCTTTTCGTCCATATCATAAAGCTTAAGGGAAAGCAGCTTCTGGATGTCTTCTTGAGAAAAACGGTATTTAATAATTCGTGCAGGTACACCACCGACAACTGCATAAGGTGGAACATCTTTAGTTACTACAGCACCTGTTGCTATTACTGCGCCTTCTCCCAGTTTTACACCTTGCATAATCATGGCACGGCTACCAATCCAGCAACCGTCACTAATAATTGTATCTCCTGCTGGCACAAAACTACGGGTATCAAAGGGAAATACTGAAATCCATTCTGTACGGTGTAGCTGATTACCCCCCATCATAATGACACTTTCAGCACCAAAGCAGACAAAATTACCAATATAAAGCTGATCAATCGGTTTATCTGGGGTAGCAGGTTTATCATGAAGATAACGCACTACACAACGTTCAAACCCTTGATCCCAATAGGCTGAGTAATAACTATAATTGCCTTTAATATGAATATTCGGATTCTTTACTGTCTTCGAGATGAATTCGAACTCACACCAGTGTTTAACCGGAGAGTTGATCAGCTGATCCATAAGAAAAATTAAATACTGAAGAGCAGTAGATTATATCTGAAAAATTTTAAAATTTGAGATGAGCGAAAATAATATTGTCAATCAAAAGCCCCTGATGAAAGGGGCTTTATGTGTATCGTGTTTGACTAAATATATTCAACACTCACAATTTCATATTCTACTTCACCTTGAGGCGTAACGATTTTTGCCTCATCACCTTCGCTTTTGCCTAAAAGTCCGCGTGCAATAGGTGAGTTCACAGAAATTTTATTAATTTTAAAGTCAGCTTCATCATCACCAACGATTTTATAAGTTTTCTGTTCTTCAGTATCAAGATTTTCAATAGTTACTGTTACACCGAAAACTACACGGCCATTCTGCTCAAGATCTTTAATATCGATAACCTGAGCTGCACCCAGTTTACCTTCAATGTCCTGAATACGACCTTCACAGAAACCTTGCTGTTCACGTGCAGCGTGATATTCTGCATTTTCTTTCAAGTCGCCATGTTCACGTGCTTCTGCAATCGCTGCTGTAATACGTGGACGTTCTACAGTTTTAAGCTGGTGTAATTCTTTCTCTAAGGCAGTTTTGCCTTCAGGGGTCATAGGATAACGTTGCATGTTGTCCCTCAAAAGTCAGTGGAAGGATGTAAAATATATAAATAAAAAAAAGCCCGCCACCAAGAAGGTAGCGGGACTTCTTGGAAGCGAATTAACCTTTAGTTAGGTCTTGCAAACGATATACATCCATTGGCAATTTAATTGCTAGAGCTTGGCATACAGCGTCCGCACCATTCAATGTAGTTGTATTATACACTTTACCTTGAAGTGCTGAACGACGGATCGAGAATGAGTCTTCTTGTGCCTTTTTGCCTTCAGTCGTATTAATGACAAGGTGGATTTCACCATTTTTGATACGGTCCACAATGTTAGGACGACCTTCAGTCACTTTATTCACGCGTTCACATTCAAGACCAGCTTCGCTAATCACTTTAAATGTACCATCAGTCGCAAGAATCTTGAAGCCTAGGTCAATTAATTGTTTCGCAATACCGACAGCACGCGGTTTATCTGAGTCTCGTACAGAGATGAATGCATGTTTCACTTCGCCTTCAGTTGGAAGACCAGGTAAACGTTCATTTGCACCTAGCACTGCTTTATAGAATGCTTCACCAAATGTTTTACCCACACCCATCACTTCACCTGTAGACTTCATCTCAGGGCCAAGGATCGGGTCAACACCAGGGAATTTGTTGAATGGGAACACTGCTTCTTTTACAGAGAAGTGCTCAGGGATAATCTCAGCCGTGAAGCCTTGTGACTCAAGAGATTGACCTGCCATACAACGTGCAGCGACTTTCGCTAAAGATTCGCCGATACACTTAGAAACGAACGGCACAGTACGTGATGCACGTGGGTTCACTTCCAAGATGTAAACGTCGTCGCCTTTCACCGCAAACTGTACGTTCATCAAACCGATTACCCCAAGCTCTTTTGCCATAGCAATCGTTTGACGGCGCATTTCGTCCTGAACTTCTTTAGATAAAGAGTACGGAGGAATAGAACATGCTGAGTCACCTGAGTGAATTCCCGCTTGTTCAATATGCTGCATGATCCCGCCGATCACAACGTCTTTACCGTCAGACACGCAGTCAACGTCAACTTCAATCGCGTCATCCAGGAAGCGGTCAAGCAGAACTGGCGCTTCGTTAGATGCCTGAACCGCATCACGTAAGTAGCGTTTGAGTTCTTCATCGTTATACACGATTTCCATCGCACGGCCACCCAGAACGTAAGAAGGACGTACCACAAGCGGATAGCCGACTTTCGCTGCTTCAGCCATACCTTCTTCAGCAGATTTTACGATACTGTTGTTTGGTTGACGGAGTTGCAAACGTTGAATCATTTGCTGGAAACGTTCACGGTCTTCTGCACGGTCAATCGCGTCAGGTGATGTGCCGATAATTGGCGCACCCGCTTCTTCTAAAGCACGAGCCAATTTAAGCGGAGTTTGACCACCATATTGTACGATGATGCCTTTAGGCTTCTCTGTACGAACGATTTCAAGTACATCTTCCAAGGTAATCGGTTCGAAGTACAAACGGTCTGATGTGTCGTAATCTGTAGAAACAGTCTCAGGGTTACAGTTCACCATGATGGTTTCATAGCCATCTTCACGCATTGCAAGCGCCGCGTGTACACAGCAGTAATCGAACTCGATCCCTTGACCAATACGGTTAGGTCCACCGCCGATCACCATAATCTTGTCACGGTTCGATGGGTTAGACTCACACTCTTCATCGTAAGTTGAGTACATGTATGCTGTATCTGATTCGAATTCAGCTGCACATGTATCGACACGTTTATACACTGGAGTTACGCCCAAGTTCCAACGGTGTTTACGGAATTGTTTTTGTGAAATACCCATCAAGTTCGCAATGCGCAGGTCCGATAAACCTTTACGTTTGAATGAACGGATGTTGTCCGCGTTCAAGTCACCGAAACCTAAAGTTTTGATCTGGTTTTCAGTGTTGATGATATCTTCGATCTGGACCAGGAACCAGCGGTCGATATTGGTCGCTGCAAATACTTCGTCTAAAGTGAAACCATGACGGAATGCATCCGCTACATACCAGATACGCTCTGGACCTGGAACTTTAAGTTCCTGAAGAATCTTCTCGCGTGCACCTTCAGTACCCACTTCGATTTTTTCATCAAAACCGGAAGCGCCCACTTCTAATCCACGAAGTGCTTTATTCACAGATTCCTGGAAGTTACGGCCAATGGCCATGACTTCACCGACAGATTTCATCTGAGTTGTTAAAGTCGCGTCAGCTTGCGGGAATTTTTCGAAGTTGAAACGTGGAACTTTGGTGACGACATAGTCAATCGCAGGTTCGAAAGATGCCGGAGTTGTACCACCAGTAATATCATTTTTCAGTTCATCAAGGGTATAGCCAACTGCCAGTTTCGCTGCAATTTTTGCAATCGGGAAACCTGTTGCTTTTGATGCAAGCGCAGATGACCGTGATACACGCGGGTTCATCTCGATGATCACCATACGACCATCTTTTGGATTGATACCAAACTGAACGTTAGAACCACCTGTTTCAACACCAATTTCACGAAGAACTGCTAAAGATGCATTACGCATCAATTGGTATTCTTTATCAGTTAATGTTTGTGCAGGTGCAACCGTGATCGAGTCACCGGTGTGTACACCCATTGGATCAAAGTTTTCGATCGCACATACGATGATACAGTTGTCGTTTTTGTCACGAACAACTTCCATCTCGTACTCTTTCCAGCCAATTAAAGACTCATCGATCAATAACTGTTTAGTCGGAGAAAGGTCAAAACCGCGTTCACAGATTTCAAGGAATTCTTCGCGGTTATAAGCGATACCGCCACCAGAACCACCCATGGTGAATGATGGGCGGATAATCACTGGGAAGCCAAAACGAGCTTGAATTTCAAGTGCTTCTTCCATTGACTCTGCAATCGCAGCTTTTGGACACTCAAGACCAATCTTACGCATTGCTTGGTCGAAGAGTTTACGGTCTTCTGCTTTTTCGATCGCTTCTTTGGTCGCCCCAATCAATTCAACATTGTATTTCTCTAATACACCATTTGCGTCAAGTGCAAGCGCACAGTTCAACGCGGTTTGACCACCCATGGTTGGAAGGACCGCATCCGGACGCTCTTTCTCAATGATCGCGGCAACAGTCTGCCAAGTGATTGGCTCGATGTAAGTAGCATCTGCCATTGCAGGGTCGGTCATAATGGTTGCCGGGTTAGAGTTCACCAAAATAACACGGTAGCCTTCTTCACGCAGCGCTTTACATGCTTGTGCACCTGAATAGTCAAACTCGCATGCCTGACCAATTACAATAGGGCCAGCACCAATAATTAAGATGCTTTTAATATCCGTACGTTTAGGCATTATTTCGCTCCTTAATTACTTCTTAGATGCTTCGATAAGTTCAATGAAATGATCAAACAGCGGTGCGCAATCATGCGGACCAGGACTCGCTTCAGGATGTCCTTGGAAACTGAAAGCCGGTTTATCAGTACGATGAATACCTTGGTTTGTACCATCAAACAGCGAACGGTGAGTTACACGTAACACTTCAGGTAAGGTACTTTCATCTACCGCAAAACCGTGGTTCTGCGAAGTGATCATCACTGTACCATCTTCAATATTCTGTACAGGATGGTTGGCGCCATGGTGACCATGACCCATCTTGAGGGTAGCTGCTCCACTTGCAAGAGCCAGAATTTGATGCCCTAAACAGATACCGAAGACCGGTAGTGTAGTTGTTTCGACAATAGTTTTTACAGCTTCAATTGCATAACCGCATGCAGCCGGGTCACCTGGTCCATTGGACAGGAAAACGCCATCAGGATTAAGTGCCAGTACTTTTTCAACAGGGGTCTGGGCAGGTACAACGGTCAATTTACAGCCGCGATCTGCAAGCATACGCAAGATGTTGGTTTTGACACCATAGTCATATGCTACTACATGATATTTTAATTCAGGCTGGGTAAAGCCTTGACCTAATGCCCATGAGCCTTCGGTCCATTCAAAACCTTCTGGATCACAGCACTCTTTTGCCAGGTCTAGACCTTCAAGACCGTCAAAAGCCCGCGCTTTTTCTAATGCTTCTTCAGCAGTAATATTTTCACCTGCAAGAATACAGCCATTCTGCGCGCCCTTATCCCGCAAGATACGGGTCAGTTTGCGGGTATCAATATCTGCAATCGCAACAACATTATTCTGCTCAAGATATTCACCAAGAGACATATCTGCACGGAAGTTGCTATGCAATAAAGGCAGGTCGCGAATAATCAGGCCATTGGCCCAGACTTTCTGAATACGGCCGGACTCGGCATCTTCAGTATTACAGCCAGTATTGCCAATATGGGGATAAGTTAATGTCACAAGCTGTTGTGCATAACTTGGGTCAGTCAAAATTTCTTGATAGCCAGTCATGGCGGTGTTAAAAACGACTTCACCAGTCGTACAACCCGATGCACCGATAGACTTACCTTTAAAGATAGTTCCGTCTGCAAGGGCTAAAATGGCGGGGATGCTCAAACCAAAGCTCCTGAATTTTAGGCTGTAAAAAAGCGAGTAGACATAAAAAAAGGGTGGCTGTCTAAAAAAAACACGCCCTCCTTTTGGTCTGCTCGCTTGTAACTTAACAGCGTATTGTACGCATGAAGAGTCTAAAAGTCCACGCTAATTATGATGTTTATATCAGATAGGGAGCTTGTAACTTCAAATAAACACAAGCGCAAGCCTTCCATGAGAAAAGAATGAGAGAGCAAGCAAGATTTTTAATAATTGTCAGACAATAAATAGATCATTTTTTATTCAATAAATTAAGATGATTTTATAATTTTCATCACAGCAGGAAATATTATTATGACTAATTCTTCTCAAAAAGCTAAGAAAGCAGCTCAGCCATTGGCTAAAGAACAAAAGAATGAAGTAATTGAGACTACACCAGTTGTAAACACAGCATCAGAAACGTTAACACAGCAGGAGCCTGCGCGTGAATCCAACCAGGCGTTATGGGCGCGTTTAGAGTCGTTGAAAAGTCAACTAACCTTTTCGGGTCAAGAAATTTCTGAATTAAAAAATCTGGTTAAAAGTGAATTTACTCATCTGGTGGATGAGCTTGCCAAATTAAGCCAAGATTTGAAAGCAGACATCAGCCAGATTTCATTAAAACATAAAGAAAACCTGACAGAGACATTTAAACGCTCTAAAGCAAATGCTGTTGAAGTGTGGAATAAGGTTCAGCGTCATAATTAAGTCGAATAAATAATAAAAAAGTGAGTATAAACTCACTTTTTTAAATTATTACTGGAAGTTTCAAAACTGATGTAGCCAGTCACGCTTATTATGAAAATCTGGTTGCGGGCTACTATGCTGCATAGCGAAATAATGTACTTCTTGTGAAGTTTTAAGTACTGCCGACAAGCTAAGATATAAATCTGACCACTTCAATTCATGGTCTGCCATAAACCGTCCCAGATCCAGACTCACATTTAAACCATAATGTGTCCGCTTGAGCTGATTTAACTCAATATCATAAGCTGGTTTTGGAGGAATATCTTCCGGATAGCGATACTCTTCGAACTGGTAAGCTTGCCAAGCTTCAGAAGGGGAAAGGTTAATCTCTCGATAAAAATCTTGATCTTTTACACCAATGAAAATTTCATAACAGGTATTTTCCCATAGATAGTCACGGCGTGGATTTGATGCGACTTTATCTGGCCAAAGGATTAGCTGGTTTGGGTCACTAATCCAGAAACCGATATTTAAAGAAGCCTGATCTTGCTGTTCAACTGCCCCTACCAAGGAAATAGCAGAAAACCTTTTAAAAGAATTAAGTTCGTAACTAGCCATAAGAGAAAATGATCAGCTTGAAAGATGCGCGTGACGAACCAGATTCGACAAATGCTGATTCTGTTTGGCTGCCTTTTTATAAAGCAGAACAATTTTACCAATTTTCTGTACTGCCTGAGCACCAGTAGCTTCTATTAACGCATCAATAACCTGTCCACGTGCTTCACGATCTTCGCCAGCAATCTTCACTTTAATTAGTTCATGATCGTTTAGTGCGCGGTTGGTTTCTTCAATCACGCCTTCGGTCAGGCCTTGCCCCCCGATCATTACTACTGGATTAAGAGCATGTCCAATTTGACGTAAACGCTTGCGTTCTTGAATAGAGAGAGCCGCCATGAAATATAACCTAAATTTAAAAACGCCCCAGTATAGCAAAAACCGGATTCAAACACTCTAAAACTCTTAAATTATCGATGAAGCTTATTAAAAATATCCGTTGGGGAAGGCGCTTTAGATACAGATGTATACTGCAAGCTGCACATTTTTCACGTACAATAAAAAAATAGAAGTTATTTCAATATTTAGTAGTTATGGCAACACGCATTACCAACCAGAAGTTATCTAAAAGTAGTCGTGCGTGGATGAGAGAGCATCTGGACGACCCTTTTGTAAAAAAGGCGCAAAAGGAAGGCTATCGTGCACGCGCTGCCTATAAACTTCTTGAGATCCAGGAAAAATATAAGCTCATCAAACCGGGTATGACTGTAGTTGATCTGGGAGCGGCTCCAGGGAGCTGGTCGCAGATAGCGGGTAAACTGGTAGGGGATAAAGGACTGGTAATTGCGTCCGATATTCTTCCGATGGATGCTTTGGCAGATGTCACTTTCTTGCAGGGTGACTTCCGTGAAGAAGAAGTATTCGAAAAATTGTTAAATATTTTAAATGGACGTCAGGTAGACGTTGTAATTTCGGATATGGCCCCCAATACATCTGGTAATAGGGCGGTTGATCAGCCCCGCCAGATATATTTGTGTGAACTTGCTTTAGATTTTGCACAAAAGGTACTCGGACCCAACGGACAGTTTGTGGTAAAAGTATTCCAAGGGGCTGGCTTTGATGAGTTTCGCAAGCAGGTGGTTGATAGTTTTGATGTGTTAAAAACTGTTAAACCCGCCGCGTCACGAGCCCGTTCGAAAGAAGTGTTTTTAATTGGACAAGGCCGTAAAAAAGCGTTGCAATAAACTTTACTTGCCAACCCGTCAAAAATTGTGCATTTTGTACTTTTTTAGACATTGCATGCTGTTTTACAGTTTTTTGTTAGGGTCACCCCAGAAATTTTGGGCATGATCAAATTAGATTGATATGGGAATAAAGCTTTGAGCGATCTCTTCAAGAATGCCGTATTGTGGCTAATAATACTGGGTGTTCTGATCTTGATTTTCAGTAACATCAGTGACCGCAACAAGCCGACTGCGATGAATTATTCCGAATTCGTGGCAGCGGTTAATGCCGGTCAAATTAAGCAAGTCACAATTGATGGCGAGCGTATTAATGGCGAAAAAGTCAACGGTTCAGAGTTTGAAAGCATTCGTCCTGCGGTTCAAGACCCTGAGCTTATGCCGAGCCTTATCAAAAATAATGTTGTTGTTGAGGGTACAGCACCGCAACGTCAAGGTTTATTGATGCAATTACTCATTGCAAGCTTTCCTGTACTTCTAATCATCTTGTTATTCATGTTCTTTATGCGAAATATGGGTGGCGGTGCAGGTGGCAAGAACGGGCCAATGAGCTTTGGTAAGTCCAAAGCAAAAATGTTATCTGAAGACCAGATTAAAGTAACCTTTGCCGATGTGGCGGGCTGTGATGAGGCCAAACAGGAAGTGGTTGAAATTGTCGATTTCTTGAAAGATCCGGCAAAATTTAAGCGTCTAGGCGCAACCATTCCTAAAGGTGTTTTAATGGTAGGCCCGCCGGGTACAGGTAAAACCTTGCTCGCCAAAGCTATTGCCGGCGAAGCAAAAGTACCGTTTTTTAGCATCTCCGGTTCTGACTTTGTTGAAATGTTTGTTGGTGTGGGTGCCTCGCGTGTACGTGACATGTTTGAGCAGGCTAAACGTCATGCACCTTGTATCATTTTCATTGACGAGATTGATGCAGTGGGTCGTCATCGTGGTTCAGGTACAGGTGGCGGACATGATGAACGTGAGCAGACTCTTAACCAAATGCTGGTTGAAATGGATGGTTTTGAAGGAAATGAAGGTATTATCGTAATTGCAGCCACTAACCGTGCTGATGTACTCGATAAAGCCTTGCTTCGTCCAGGTCGTTTTGACCGCCAAGTAATGGTGGGTCTGCCAGACATTAAGGGTCGTGAACAGATTCTGAATGTTCATTTAAGAAAACTGCCTTCAACTACCGGTGTAGATGTTAAAGTGTTGGCGCGTGGTACACCTGGCTTTTCGGGTGCCCAACTGGCAAACCTGGTCAATGAGGCGGCTCTTTTTGCGGCACGTCGCAACAAGAACACAGTCGACATGCATGACTTCGAAGATGCAAAAGATAAACTGTATATGGGGCCAGAGCGTAAATCGATGGTTCTTCGTGAAGAAGAGCGCCGTGCTACTGCTTACCATGAAGCAGGACATGCAATCGTTGCTGAGATGTTGCCCGGTACTGATCCGGTCCATAAGGTAACAATTATGCCGCGTGGTTGGGCTTTAGGCGTAACCTGGCAGTTACCAGAGTTTGATCAGACCAGCCATTACAAGGACAAAATGCTGAACGAGATATCTATTTTGTTCGGTGGCCGGATTGCAGAAGAGATCTTTATTCATCAGCAGTCAACGGGTGCATCTAACGACTTTGAACGTGCAACAAAAATGGCACGCGCGATGGTCACCAAATACGGTATGTCTGACAAACTGGGTGTAATGGTCTATGAAGATGATTCACAGCAGTCATTTATGGGCAGTATGAATAGTCGCACTATTTCTGAAGCTACCCAGCAACAAGTCGATCAGGAAGTGCGCCGTATTCTGGATGAGCAATATAAAGTTGCTTGGGATATTCTTGAAGGTAATCAGGATATTGCACATAAAATGGTTAAAGCTCTGATGGAATGGGAAACTATTGATCGTGAGCAGATCCGTGACATTATGGAAGGTCGTGATCCTCAGCCACCTAAAGTTTATGTTGCAGATAATCCGGTTGCAGACTTAGAACCACCTAAAAATGGTCCGTCTACACCACCTCCATTGCCAGCAATGAACTAAATACAGTTATTTAGAAAAGAGCCACTTCAAGTGGCTCTTTTTTATTATTTAAAAATAAAAACATGAAAATAACTTAACACTCGGCCAGAATTTAACTTGTTAAAATGTATCAATCATAAGATCAGGAGAAACCAATGCGGCTAATGCCATTACCTAAACAGACTTTACAATACAAAGATGTAAGTCTGGATTTAGCTCGCCCGCATATTATGGGGATTTTAAATGTTACTCCTGACTCTTTTAGTGATGGCGGAAAATATAACCATAAAGAGCAAGCTCTCCAGTATGCTTTGCAGATGATAAAAGATGGGGCAACTATTATTGATATTGGAGGGGAATCTACCCGGCCAGGGGCTACTCCAGTATCGATTAAAGAAGAGCTTCAACGTGTAATTCCTGTAGTGGATGCTTTGGCACAACATGATGTAATTATATCTGTTGATACCAGTGAGCCTGAAGTAATCCGCCAGGCAGTGAAGAAGGGAGCCCATATCTGGAATGATGTGCGGGCATTGAGTCGCCCAGATGCACTTGCAGTGGCGGCAGAGCTGGATATACCTGTAGTCATCATGCATATGCGTGGTGAGCCTACTACAATGAACCAGTTGGCCAATTACGAAGATGTAGTTGAAGAAGTGCTTCGTGAGTTGACTGTACGAGTTGAGGCGGCTATCGCAGCAGGAGTGCGGGCAGATAATATCATTATTGATCCAGGCTTTGGCTTTGCCAAGAATGCTAGCCATAACCTGAAACTGTTGCAGGATTTCTGGCGGCTTAATGAATTAGGTTATCCGGTTCTATCTGCACTGTCTCGTAAGCGCTTCATTGGTGAGGCCCTGGAGGGCGCAGAGGTAAAAGATCGTATAATTGGCAGTGTCACAGCGCATCTTCTGAGTATACAGCAAGGGGCATCTATCGTAAGGGTACACGACGTGAAGGCGACCAGTGATGCGATTAAAATCTGGTGTGCTACACTGTCTGCCTGATGGTTTCTATATTTGAGTGAATCCGGGTTCTTTAGACTCGGATTTTTATTTTTGAGAATAAGTAATGAATGATGAATTATTAACTCCTATGTTTGAGGATGAATACTACCCTGATGAGCTGGTATCACGTATTAAACAGTTGCTGCTACAATTCTCTGAAAAAATTACAGCAAGTTCTTTGAGTCAGATAGATATATATTCTTCTGCTCAGGAGATCATAGTTCAAATCAATAAAATGAAACCCAAGTTTGAGCAGATGGATTCATCTCTAGATGATGCAGCAGCTGATTATATTGCTGAGGCTATGATGATGGTGGTACAGGAGGCTGGTTATCTGGATATTGATATGGAAGAACTGGTTGCCAATAGGGAGTGGTAAGATAATTTTATTGCAAGGCCTTATAGTTTTTTAAGGACATTCTATAGTTGGCAGTATTGTCCTAAATGTTTTTCTGCAATCCTGTCATCGTTAAATATAATATTTGCTCCACTTAAGGGTATACATCCTTAACTTTTGCCGGAATTATCACTCTTGTTTTCTCATGGTTATTTATTTCCTTAATTATTAAATTTTAAAGCACAGTAGCTGTGACTGAGAGTACAGCACTGTGATATGCGATGATTATCTACTTGATGAGCTATTTTTTAAATAATTCCAGAACTTGTATTTAAAAATGTCTGAATACTCAAGCTACTAAACTGTTGAGGTACAAGAGCAGGAAATCGTAATTTGAATAAACTTGATCATTGTAAAATTTATATTTTTATATTCAAGAAATTACAGGCATAAAAAAACCAGCTTAATGCTGGATTCTTTATTACACCATTTTATTTTAGCTTTAAAATGGTGCCCGGGGCCGGACTCGAACCGGCACGCTTTGTGGGCGGGGGATTTTAAATCCCCTGTGTCTACCTATTTCACCACCCGGGCGTTACACAAGATTGGAGGCGGAGGTCGGAATCGAACCGGCGTACACGGAGTTGCAGTCCGCTGCATGACCACTCTGCCACCCCGCCATCTCTTGGTGATGCACATATTAGCAATCTTTGAAAAAAAAACAATAGGATGTATGGTGAATATGCACATAAAAACAGCAACTAAAATAAAAACGGTTAAATAATCATGTATTATGTGCAAAATTGATTCATATCCACTTGGGAGATGTGCTGTGGCATTGGTTTTAGACGGTCGTACACTGGCGAAACAGATAGAAGCTGACTTGTTACAACGTGTAGAGGCGTTAAAGATAAAAACAGGTCGTACGCCAATTCTGGCAACTATCCTGGTAGGAGATGATGGTGCTTCAGCTACTTATGTACGTATGAAAGGGAATGCCTGTCGTCGTGTTGGTATGGATTCTCTTAAAGTGGAACTACCAAAAGAAACAACTATCGAGCAGTTACTGGCAGAAATTGAAAAGCTAAATGAAAACCCTGATGTACATGGTATTCTGCTTCAGCATCCTGTTCCGGAACAGATTGATGAACGTGCCTGTTTTGATGCCATATCGCTAGAAAAGGATGTAGATGGCGTGACTTGCTTGGGTTTTGGTCGTATGGCAATGGGAGAGGCTGCCTATGGCTCTGCAACACCTGCTGGAATCATGACGATCTTAAAAGAAAATAATATTGAAATTGCAGGTAAACATGCCGTTGTTGTAGGCCGCTCTGCTATTTTGGGCAAGCCAATGGCAATGATGTTGCTTCAGGCTAATGCTACAGTGACGATTTGCCATTCGCGTACACAGAACCTCTCTGAATTTGTTAAACAGGCTGACATCCTTGTAGGGGCTGTTGGAAAAGCCGAGTTTATACAAAAGGAATGGATCAAGCCGGGTGCTGTGGTGGTTGATGCTGGTTTTCATCCGCGTGATGGCGGTGGTGTAGGGGATATTCAACTAGCAGGTATTGAAGAGCTGGCTTCTGCTTATACTCCTGTTCCAGGTGGCGTAGGGCCAATGACAATCACGACTTTAATTCGCCAGACAGTCGAAGCTGCTGAGAAAGCCTTGGCTTGATTTTAAAAGCATTATTAAAAGCTATGTAAATATTAAGTTTGCATGGCTTTTATTTTAATAAAGCTTTTAAAGTTATTTTCATCGCCTGTTTATCCTGATCTTTATTTGAATTAATCGGCTGGTCACTTTATTTCTGTTTTGAAAAAGGCAGAAAAACTATCTGCGGCCTGCGAAACTCGTTAAAAAGTATTAAAAAAATTATAGGGCGCAGAATTATTCTTTTATTATAAACTCTGGCTTTAAACAGTGGGGTATGACTAGAGTGCGTATCATATTAAGCTTTAATAACTTTGAATCGCTTTAATAAAGGTTAAATTTTTGATGAGTTGTACTTTTCAACTGGCTAAGGCTTCTGAGCATCTTCTTCAAGCTTTACATGAGGTTATACCACAGTGTGAACTACAGGTACAGCAATTACCTGAAACCCCTATTTTATTATGGTTAATACCGCCAGTTTTTCCTACTGACCGCCTCGATGATGAGGTTATTCGACGTATCTGGAATGATACGCCTTACTGGATTTTCTGCTGGGCTTCAGGACTTGCTATGGCACAGTGGTTGCTTGCCGAGCCACAGCATGTCAAAGATAAAGTGGTATTGGATTTTGGTGCTGGTTCTGGAGTAGTAGCTATTGCCGCTAAAATGGCAGGTGCCAAGCGCGTAATCTGTTGTGATATCGATCAGGTCAGTCTGGCGGCTTGTCGCGAGAATGCAAAGCTTAATGATGTCGAGCTTGAGTATTTGGATGACTTGTATAAGGCAGAGCAGGTTGATGTGCTATTAGCGGCTGATGTACTTTACGATCAGAGTAACCGCTTCTTTCTGGATGAATTTCTGAAATTCACTTCAACGGTCTGGGTGGCAGATAGTCGGGTAAAAAACTTTAGCCACTCTCGTTACTGCAAAACTGAAGAACGTAGTGCCACCACCTGGCCAGACCTCGATGAAGCTAAAGAATTTCGCAATGTCAGCTTTTATAAGACGTTATAAGTTTAAATAACGTCTGAGCTGATAAAACATAAAATATTACGAACAGGTATAGCGAATGACGCGTAGAATTGCAGGCTTGGCTTCAAGCGCCTGTCGAGTTGCGTAATCTTCACTGTTATTTAAACTTGGGGTATCAGATAAACTGAATAAGGCCCGACTCTGGCCGAGTTGTATACCATAATTGTCCTGCTGGGTAGCAGCAGGATTTGGAATCTCATTGGCGCTTAATACTGAAATTTTATAAGTTTTACCAGTACCTAATACTTGCTGACAAGCCATCTGCAATTTATTTTCATCTATAGACTGGTTGGCACGTAATGCCAAAGTATAGGCAATCGTCGCTGATTGGGCAGACTTGTTCTCGATCTGATAGCCTGTAATACCATTGTACTGGCGAGGGCTAGTCTGGCATGCCGTTATAATAAAACATAATGGTAAAGTAACCAATAAAGTTATTTTCTTCATAATTAGAAAGCCTTTTATCCTTATAGGTTCAAGTATGGCATAGAACTAGCGGAAATAAGCAATCTTAAGGACTGATATGCTTCAGTAAGCTGAAGAAATTTTAAGTAAATGTTAAAGACATCAATTTAATGGGTAAATGATAATAGCAATTTTTCTCTGGTGATTGATCAATAGAGCTTGGATAAAATTAAAATAAAAAAAGGTCGCAATTGCGACCTTCTTTTATTTTATTGATTTAAACTGATTTTACAGCATCAAGCAGCTGATTCTGACGATCTTTCAGTGCTTGTGGTAAACGGTCACCTAACTTGCTGAATAGCTCAGTATGGCTTTCCAGTTCTTTAATCCACTGGTCTTTATCTTGAGAAGTTACAGTATCAAACTGTTCTTTGCTAAAGTCTAGACCAGTCCAGTTGAGCTGTTCATAAGTTGGAACATAGCCAATTGGAGTTTCAACTGCACTTGCACGACCTTCACAACGGTCAATGATCCACTCTAGAACACGCATGTTCTGGCCAAAACCAGGCCATACAAAGTTGCCTTCAGCGTCACGACGGAACCAATTTACATTGAAGATTTTCGGTAAATGGTTGCCATGTGCTTCAGCTTGCGCAGCAACTTTTTCGCCCATGCTTAGCCAGTGGCCAAAGTAGTCGGCCATGTTGTAACCAGCAAATGGAAGCATTGCAAACGGATCGCGGCGTACGATGCCTTGTTGACCTACAGCTGCAGCAGTGGTTTCTGAACCCATAGTTGCTGCTTTGTATACACCATCTACCCAGTCAAAAGCTTCTGAAACTAAAGGTACTGTATCGGCACGACGTCCACCAAAGATAAATGCAGAAATAGGTACGCCTGCCGGGTTTTCCCAGTCTGCATCAATAGAAGGGCACTGAGCTGCTGAAACAGTAAAGCGGGCATTCGGATGCGCAGCTTTTTCGCCTTCAGCATGAGGCTGTCCTTTCCAGGTCGTAAGATTTGCTGGAATTTCTTTAGACAGACCTTCCCACCATACTTCCCCATTTTCAGTCACAGCAACGTTAGTATAGATGACGTCTTTATGCAGCGTTGCCATGCAGTTCGGGTTAGTTTTAGTATTGGTTCCAGGTGCTACACCAAAGAAACCAGCTTCTGGATTAATTGCATACAGGCGACCATCTTCACCTGGCTTGATCCAGGCAATATCATCGCCTACAGTTTCAATTTTCCAGCCTTCATAACCCGCAGGTGGAATCAGCATGGCAAAGTTCGTTTTACCACAGGCTGATGGGAATGCTGCAGCGATATAGTGTTTTTCGCCCTGAGGGTTGGTTACACCCAGAATAAGCATATGTTCTGCTAGCCAGCCTTGGTCACGACCCATGACGGAGGCAATACGAAGTGCCAGACACTTTTTACCAAGTAATGCGTTACCACCATAACCAGAACCGTAAGACCAGATTTCACGGGTTTCTGGGTAATGAACAATGTATTTCTCTTTGTTGCATGGCCAAGAAACATCTTTTTGACCTTCTGCAAGCGGTGCACCTACTGTATGTACACATGGAATAAATTCGCCATCAGTACCTAACACATCATAAACGGCTTTACCCATACGAGCCATTTTAGTCATGCTCACTGCAACATAAGGAGAGTCGGTCAATTCAATACCGATATGTGCAATGTGGCTGCCCAGCGGGCCCATAGAGAAAGGTACGACATACATGGTACGTCCAGCCATGGCACCGTCAAACAAACCATTCAGTTTGGTACGCATCTCGGCTGGAGCTTCCCAGTTATTGGTCGCACCGGCATCTTCTTGCTTTTCAGAACAGATGTAAGTACGGTCTTCAACACGAGCAACGTCGGAAGGATCAGAATTTGCAAGATACGAACCAGGATGTTTTTCTTGGTTTAATGCTTTCATGGTGCCGTTAGCAATCATCAGGTCAATTAGACGTTGATATTCTTCGTCGCTACCGTCACACCATTCAATTTTTGCAGGTTTCGTTAATTTTGCAATTTCTTCAACCCATGCAATAAGCTTAGGATGACGAACGAATTCTGGTGCGTTCACTTGGGTCATGGTGAGGCCTATTAAAAATATGTACAAAGTACAAGTACAAATTCGTCTGTCTAAACAAGACAAACAAAATGAATAAAAAAAGTGGCAGTATTAAAGCATAAATTAATAAAAAAAATAAGACTAAAGGCTGAAAGTAATTACATATAGATCTTTATATAAATCTTCTTAAAATCAATATATTAAATTAGATTAATAAATTTATATCAAATTATTTTTAATAAAAATATATGGTATTTATTTAAAAAATTTTATTTAAAATAAAATAATTACATTAAAAAAATTTGAATTTACTATTATTGGTAAAATAAATCATACTCATTTAAATTTTACATAATGCCTATTTTAATTGTCTATTAATTGGACGAAATTAGAGCAACTACTTTAATTTTTATTGTTTATGAATGAGCAATTGCGCCCTTTAACCATTATTTATAACAGAAATTCTGGTTTTCATGCAGCCCGTCGCGATGAGCTTTATGAAGAAATACTAACTCAACTCAGTACACATGGCTTCGAAATTCAAGTCTTGGAATTACATTCAAACTCAGATTTTGACCGGCTGATGCAGGATGTACTGGATCGTCATTTAAATGGGCCAGATGTAGGGGTTGTGGTCGCAGCTGGGGGGGATGGTACTCTAAATGCAGTAGGGGCAAAGTTATTGCATACTGACATACCGCTAGGCTTATTACCTTTAGGGACATTTAATTATGTTGCGCGGGCCCTGAATATTCCTTTAGATTTGCTTGAAGCTACAAAGGTAATTATTTCTGGTCGGCCTCAGGCAATTCATGTGGCAAAACTTAATAATCAGATTTATTTGAACAATGCAAGTCTAGGATTATATCCACTCTTTATTAAGCGAAGGGAGGCATATAACCAGCGGTTTGGCCGCTTCACATTTAATGCATATGCTTCAGCTCTGGATGTCATGATTCGAGACCGTAAAGCTTTAAAACTGACTTTAGAAGTGGATGGTAAAAGATATCCCTTAAATACGCCGCTGGTCTTTTTTGGTAATAATCAACTTCAGCTACAGGAAATGCGTCTGCGTGTTGCTGACTGTGCGGCAGCGGGCCGGGTTGCCGGTGTGGCTGTAGCAAATACTGATAAAAGAACTTTGTTTAAACTGCTATTTCAACTGATACAAGGCAAGCTTGAACAGGCTTCACAGGTCTATAACTTCTGCGCAGATCAGGTTCAGGTACATGCAGCTAAAAAAAATATTAAAGTGGCGATTGATGGAGAAATTGTCGAGTTGCAGACACCTTTAAAAATTACAGTTGAAAAAAATGCGCTTAACATAATGGTGCCCTATGCTGCTCCATCTCTCTGATCTGCATTTTGGTACCGAGCGGCCAGAATGTATAAAGGCCTTACGAGTATTCTGTAAAGAGCGACAACCCGAAGCTCTCGTGGTAAGTGGGGATCTGACCCAACGTGCCCGGTTTACCCAGTTTTATTATTGTAAGCAGTTTTTAGAGAGTCTCCAGATTCCTTATCTGGTTGTACCTGGCAATCATGATATACCACTTTATCATTTGTGGAATCGTGTCTTTAGCCCGTTTACCCGTTACCAGTATTTTTTCGGTAATTTGGAAAATGTACTAGAAACCGAACACTTTTATGTTATTGGAGTCAATAGTGTAAGACGGCGTTATCATACACGTGGTCATGTCTCACTAGAGCAAATTCATGAAACCCGTGAGAAACTAAAACAGGCCCCCTTACATAAACTTAAAATTATTACGTCACATCAGCCGTTTTATACTGAACCTGACGACCCCCATGGTTTAAAAGACTGTCCGGTACTCGGCCGTATGGCTCTAGAGGTTTGGGGACAATATAAATTGTTTGGTATTTTACATGGCCATTTACATAAAACCGCGATCTATGATCTGGCCCGACTGTATAATTTAAAAGTTGATCATCCTATTTATAATATTCATGCCGGTACTGCGACTTCCTGGCGCTTGCACAAGAACCTGCCGAACAGTTTTAACACTGTTTCAATATCTGGTGAAATTCTGCAATACTGGTTTAATGAAGAGAGTCAATCATTTGTTTTACGGACAGATGTGATTAAATAATTACCCAAGATTTGTTGAGCGGTTAAAAAAAATACAAAAATACAAATTTTTTTTATTTTCCCCCTTGAAGCGTTTTTTTCTATCCCCACAAAAGTGTCATCAAAACACTTTAGGTTATTACTTAGACTTATAAATAAAGTAATAACTGATTACTTAAAAAAGACTTAGTCTGATGGAGTTAATTATGAGCAATATTCGTCCATTACATGACCGTGTAGTAGTTCGTCGTGTAGAAGAAGAAACAAAAACTGCTGGTGGTATTTTATTGCCAGGTTCTGCGGCAGAAAAACCTTCTCAAGGTGAAATCATTGCAGTGGGTAATGGTCAAATTACTGATAATGGTGTACGTGCACTTGACGTAAAAGTTGGCGACAAGGTTCTGTTTGGAACTTATGCCGGTACAACTGTAAAAGTAAATGGGGAAGAGCTTCTTATTATGAAAGAGTCTGACATCCTTGCGGTGTTAGAAGGCTAATTTACGTTTAACTCATTTGTGATCAGATCAAGTATTTCTTAAAAAATTGGAGTTAAAAATGTCAGCTAAAGACGTAAAATTCGGTGATTCAGCCCGTACAAAAATGATTGCTGGTGTAAACACTCTGGCAGATGCTGTTAAAGTAACTTTAGGTCCTAAAGGCCGTAATGTAGTGATTGACCGTTCTTTTGGTGCACCGCATATTACTAAAGACGGTGTAACCGTTGCTAAAGAAATTTCTCTAAAAGATAAATTCGAAAATATGGGCGCACAGCTCGTACGTGAAGTATCTTCAAAAACCAATGATATCGCAGGTGACGGTACAACAACCGCAACTGTACTTGCGCAAGCAATCCTGAATGAAGGCATTAAATCAGTAACTGCGGGTATGAACCCAATGGATCTGAAACGTGGTATTGATCTTGCAGTGAAGACTGTAGTTGAAAATATCCGCGCTACAGCGAAGCCAGCAGATGATTTTAAAGCCATTGAACAAGTGGGCTCAATTTCAGCAAACTCTGATGAGACTGTAGGTAAGCTGATTGCTCAGGCAATGGAAAAAGTCGGTAAAGAAGGCGTAATTACCGTTGAAGAAGGTTCAGGCTTTGAAGACTCGCTTGATGTTGTAGAGGGTATGCAGTTTGACCGCGGTTATATCTCTCCATATTTTGCAAACAAGCAAGATACTCTGACGGCTGAGCTGGAAAATCCGTTCATTCTTCTGGTTGACAAAAAAATCAGTAATATCCGTGAACTGATTACTGTACTTGAAGCTGTTGCAAAAACAGGTAAGCCGTTACTGATCATCGCAGAAGACGTAGAAGGCGAAGCGCTGGCAACTCTGGTTGTAAATAACATGCGCGGTATTATCAAAGTGTGTGCAGTGAAAGCTCCTGGCTTTGGTGATCGCCGTAAAGCCATGCTGCAAGATATTGCTATCCTGACTGGCGCAACCGTAATTTCTGAAGAAGTGGGTATGTCTCTTGAGCAGGCTAACCTTGAAGATCTGGGTACTGCACATAAAGTTACTGTATCTAAAGAAAATACAGTGATTGTTGATGGTGCAGGTAATGCTGATGCAATTGCTGAGCGTGTACAGCAAATCCGTGCACAGATCGAAGAATCTACATCTGAATACGATAAAGAAAAACTTCAGGAACGTGTTGCTAAATTAGCTGGTGGTGTGGCAGTGATCAAAATTGGTGCTGCAACTGAAGTTGAAATGAAAGAGAAGAAAGACCGTGTAGATGATGCATTGCATGCAACGCGTGCTGCGGTTGAAGAAGGTGTAGTTGCTGGTGGTGGCGTAGCGCTGGTTCGTGCTGCAAAAGCACTTGATGGCCTAACTGGTAACAATGATGACCAGAATGTAGGTATCAATATTCTGCGTCGTGCTATTGAAGCACCACTTCGTCAAATTGTTTCTAATGCAGGTGATGAGCCTTCAGTAGTAATCAATGCAGTGAAGAGCGGCGAAGGTAACTATGGTTATAACGCAGCTTCAGGTGAATATGGCGACATGCTGGAGATGGGTATTCTTGACCCTGCAAAAGTAACGCGTTCTGCGCTTGAACATGCTGCTTCTGTTGCTGGCCTGATGCTGACCACTGAATGCATGATTACTGACATTCCAGAAGACAAACCAGCTGTGCCAGATATGGGCGGTATGGGTGGCATGGGCGGCATGATGTAATCTGTCCAAGCTTTATTTAAGCCATTGATATTTCATATATAGATATGGCTTGAATATATTTATCGCTTCACTACAAAAGTTTTCTTGATATAGTGGAGTGAATAAAAAAGGTCGCTTTGTGCGACCTTTTTTATTTCCTGAAATATTTACTCTATGAATCTTTAGTTAAAACAGAGAGGCTTACCTGAAAAATATTTAATTTAAGAGTTCAGTCCTATGGTTTATTCCTATTGCTAAAAAATTTTTAATATATAAAATTTTAGAAAAATAATTAAATTTGGAAAAAAATACCATAGAGATAATTTAAAAAATTATTGCGAAATTAAGCTCATTTTAGAGAAAGATTTTAAAAATAATTAAAACCCTTATAAATAGTAAGGGTATAAGCTAAATATAAAGAAATAGTCCAAGATACCTAGATTTAAGTTTTTTATAAAAGTGTAATGTGTTGCCAGTGTAACTATTTAATTGAATTATAAAATAATTAGCTGGATATAGATTTAAATTTTTCATTTTTTAAAATTAGTTTGTCTCAAAGCAAATATCCTGGTTATTTTAGAAAAAGCAGATTTTTTACTAGATTTTCTCTATGAGAATAGATTTTCAGGTTTGTGAAAGCGAGAAAGAGTGGTATGCATAATTTTAAATTAAAAGGTGCACCGGGCTCCAAATCAGGTGACCAGCTTTATCGAGAGTTCAAGCAATTTGAACAGGATATTCTAATTGAAGATAGACGAGCTGCTGAATTTCAAAAAAAGATGATTTTAATTATTTTAGGACTATGTATAGGGTTGTTCATTGCTACTTTAACAATGTTTCTATAGAACCTATAGGATAAAAATCGGTTGATAAAAAATATAATGTTCTTCCATATTATAAACTAAATCAGTATAGAACTTTTTGTAACGAGCTTATCGGTTATCAGAAGGGTATAAAAATTGGCGAGTGCCCAAAAACAGACTCGCTTAATGGGGTAAAATATATTAAAAACAGTTCATGCTCTTAATTAATATAGCAGGTAAGCAGTGAAAATATTTAAAACACTCATCAGTTTGGTTAGTTTTACAGTGCTTTCTTCAACTGGCATGGCTTCAACAGCTACACCAACTGAACAGGTGCCGGGTTATTATCATCAGCAGTGGGGTAAATATACAGTTACCGCTTTACTGGATGGCACCAATTATATGTCACCTAGTCTATTTAAAACGCTAAATAATTCTCAGGTAAAACATATTCAGCAGATTTTAAAAAAATACCATAATGATCAGCAACAGGGTGTACAAACATCGGTAAATGCTTTTCTAATTAATACTGGAACAGCGCTAGTTTTAGTAGATAGTGGTGCTGCTAGCTGTTTTGGTCCCCATCTCGGTTCAGTGAGCAGTAATCTGGTCAAGGCAGGCTATCGGCTTGAGGACGTGAATGTAGTGTTACTGACGCATTTACATCCTGACCATGTCTGCGGTTTAACTAAAGAGGGCCAAAAAGTTTTTCCAAACGCTAAAGTCTATGCTCATGAACGTGAAGTAAATTACTGGTTAGGTCAGACACCAGTAAATTTGTCTAAAGAACAACTGGAAAATTATCAGTCAACCCGCAACAAAATTCAGGACGCGATAGCACCTTATCAACAAGATAAACAATTTATAACTTTTAAAGAGGGGCAATCGATTGCTGGCCTTCAGGTGATGGATACACGTGGCCATACACCCGGCCACCACAGTTTTGTGCTGGAGCAGAATAAAGATAAAATGGTTTTTATTGGAGATACAGTGCATTCGCACAGTGTGCAGTTTGAAGCGCCGCGTACTGCTATTGAGTATGATATCCAGCCAGATGAGGCTGTAAAAACCCGACTTAAACTGTTCAGTAAAATTGCAGATGAAGGTAGCTGGGTGGCTGCACCACATTTACCTTTTCCGGGTATTGGACATATTTCTAAGGTTGCCAATGAACAGTATCTCTGGATAACTGTCTATTTTAATAATGTCTTGCAAAAATAATTTCTAATAAATGGCTTCATGTGAAGCCATTTTTAATTTTTATTACCTTGTAAATTGGCAAGGTCGTTATATCCAAAATTTCGCTAATTTTATTTTCATAATGATCTCTTAAATAACTATTCTAATTAGCAGCAGCTCAGAATAAGAAAGTGTTCTATAAGCCTCAATAACTTCAATTACATCTATAGTAATAGTGTTTAAACTACTTTTCTTCATATTCTCTCCTCATTTAATAGGTTATATAAATTTATGTAAATGCGTAAGAATAATGAATTTTCGTCATACCTGTTCAATGTTATAACTTTAATCTGCCAGACTGTGGTCCGCCATATTCTTTTTTCGTTCACTCTAGCCGAGCAGGTGGCCTGAACATTTATGTTGTCGAAATATTTCATTGAACGTCCCATCTTTGCAGGAGTACTGGCCATTATTGTAATGGCATTTGGTATTTTCTCTGTCATAAACCTGCCTGTAGAACGCTATCCGGATATTGCTCCACCGCAGATTACAGTAGCGGCTACATATAATGGCGCTTCTGCAGAAACCGTAGAAGAGAGTGTAACGCAGCTGCTTGAACAGCAAATTAAAGGCATTGATCATCTTTTATATTTTAGCTCCAGCAGTGATTCATCGGGACGTAGCCGGATCAGTATTAGTTTTGAGAATGGTACAGACCCAGATACGGCCCAAGTTCAGGTACAAAATAGTATTAATGGCGTACTCAGCCGTCTGCCGGAGGATGTACAGCGGCAAGGTGTTAATGTATGGAAATCACTAGGCGATACGCATATGGTCATAGGCCTTTATGACCAGACTGGCAAAAGTAATAATATCGAATTATCTGATTATATGATGACCCATCTGGAACAGGAGATTTCCAGGATTGAAGGAGTTGGTGAAGTCGATGTTTTTGGCTCGCAATATGCAATGCGGATCTGGCTGAATCCAGACCGTTTAAAACAATATAATTTAATGCCAAGTGATATTCGTGCAGCTGTAGAAGCACAAAATACTCAGGTGGCAGCAGGGGGTATTGGAGACTTGCCTACAGCCAGTGAACAGTATCTGAATGCTAAAGTCAGCTCGGGTTCACGTTTAAAAGCGGTTGAAGAGTTTGAAAATATTATAATTAAATCTTCCGCTAATGCCGGTTTTGTATATTTAAAAGATGTTGCCCGAATTGAACTTGGGGCAGAGAACTACCAGTCATTTAATACCATTAATGGTTATCCATCAGCAGGTCTGGGCATTTCACTGGCTACGGGCGCAAATGCTTTGCAGACTTCCGCCTTAATTAAACAGACCATAGACCGTCTTACCGAGAAGCTACCAGCCAGTTATAAAATTGTCTATCCACGTGATAATACACCTTTTGTTCAAGAGTCAATTAAAGAGGTAGTTAAAACTCTGATTGAAGCAGTGATTCTTGTAATTTTGGTGATGTTCCTGTTTTTACAAAGCTGGCGTGCAACCTTAATTCCTACCATTACTGTACCTGTAGTAATTTTAGGAACCTTTGCCATACTGTACGTATTAGGTCTAAGTGTAAATACACTAACCCTATTTGCTCTGGTACTGGCGATTGGCCTGCTGGTGGATGATGCGATTGTTGTGGTTGAAAATGTCGAACGGTTGATCGAAGAGAGGCAATTCAGCCCAAAACAGGCTGCCTTAGAGTCAATGCAGGAAATTAGCGGTGCGCTAGTGGGTATTACGCTGGTTCTCACTGCTGTCTTTATTCCGATGGCATTTTTTAGTGGCTCAACTGGTGTAATCTACCGGCAGTTTTCAATTACCTTGGTGGCAGCAATGGCATTGTCATTGCTAGTCGCCTTGATTTTGACTCCTGCTTTATGTGCATTGATTTTAAAACCCAAGCAGCAACATGCTCGCTGGGCCAATGGGTTCAATAAAAAACTGGAGCGACTTAGACAGTATTATCTCAAAGTGATCCAGAGTTCCATGCAGCACAAAATGATTTATTCAGTGGTATTTATAGCCTTGATTGCTATATTTGCGCTGTTTTATCGTGCACTACCTAGCAGTTTTATTCCAAGTGAAGATCAGGGCACGCTTAATATCCAGTTTAGCTTGCAAAATGGCGCTCCAATGGCTAAGAGCCAGCAAGTAGGAGAAGAGATTCAGCGTTATTTCCTGAGTGAAGAGCAAGAGAATGTTGAACTGGTACTTATCCGCTATGGCCGTAACTTTTCTGGTACAGGTCAAAATCTTGGACAGGGTTTCATTGCGCTCAAGCACTGGGATGATCGTCCGGGACAGGAAAATTCTGCGCAGGCAATTCGTGAACGTGCCACAAAGTATTTCAGTAATAATCCTGATGCCAGAATTATGGTCAATATGCCGGGAGCTGTTCGTGGTCTCGGACAGACAGATGGATTGGAATTCTGGATTCGCGATATTAACGGCCAAGGCCGGGCTTATCTAGAACAGCAGTTTAAGTCATTACAGACCAAAACTGGTCAATATGATAGTTTTCAAAATCTGGACAAAAAAGCTAATCCGGACAAGGCTGAGTTAAAGGTCAATATTAACCAGAAACAGGCAATGGCAGCAGGCTTAAGTCAGCCTGCAATTAACAGTACTCTGGCAGCTGCTTGGGGTGGTAGTTATATTAATGATTTTATTGACCGAGGACGGATTAAGCGGGTCATTATGCAAGGCGATGCAGCTTATCGGGCACAACCTGAAGATTTATATTTCTGGTCTGTCCGTAATGATCTTGGTCAAATGGTTCCATTTTCTACATTTGCCAGTTTTGAATGGACTGGCGGGCCAGAAGTAGTTAACCGTTTCATGGGCTACACTGCATTACAAATGGAAGCAGATGCAGGATCTGGTTTTAGTACCGGTGAAGCGATGCAGGATATCCAGGCCCTGATCGATCAATTTCCTGACATTGACTTAGCCTGGAGTGGTTTATCTTTTCAGGAACAGCAGTCCAGTAATCAGGCAATCTGGTTATATCTGGTGTCGATTGGCTTTATTTTTCTGTGCCTCGCTGCCCTTTATGAAAGCTGGAGCATACCGACAGCGGTTATGGCAGCAATACCACTTGGTATTGGTGGGAATATCCTGTTCAGTTATCTAGCTGGCTTTCCTAATGATATTTACTTTCAGATCGCATTGCTGACAACAATTGGTCTGTCATGCAAAAATGCCATTCTTATTGTTGAATTCGCTGCACTGGCCCAGCAACGTGGCAAAGATGCAGTAGCAGCAGCTCTGGAAGGCGCCAGCTTGCGCTTGAGGCCGATCTTGATGACTTCTCTGGCTTTTGGTGCCGGTGTAGTGCCGCTAGTGTTTGCCTCTGGTGCAGGAGCTGCCAGCCGTCAGGAAATTGGTACCAGTGTTCTAGGTGGAGTCATGTTTGGAACTGTCTTGGTAGTGATATTCATTCCATTCATGTATGTTTTGGTCCGGAATCTGATGACAAGAAAACAGCACCTTGATTAGTTGATTTATCTTGATTTGTCTTTCAAAAAACCTGACGAGATCAGGTTTTTTTACTTTAAAGACCGCCCTCAGTTTATGACTTTATTCGATAAATGTAGGCGTATTGCAAAATTATAGTGAAAACTCTCCAGAGCATGATAGAAGTAGTTTAATCCCCTGATCAAAAATAAATTTTTATTTAATCAATAAATTATCATGAGACAGGCATGCCGCAGATTGCAGAGAAAATACAATATATTCGCCAACAGCTCCGTTCTGAAAAGTTCAATACGGCTATTGGCCTTTTAAATGAATTAAATATTGCTGATCAGGCTAGTGTATTAAAAGGATTGACCCCTACAGAACAGGTCAAGATCCTGCAGAAACTGGATGAGCCAAGTGAGGCGTTTGCATATTTGCCGCTCAGCCAGCAAGCTGCTTTGACTGAACTTATACCCGTTCCTGATCTCATCCCTATTCTTGATAATATGTATTCTGATGACTTTGTCGATATTTATAAAAAACTGTCACCAGAATTACAACAACAGCTTATAACACTGTTGTCCGAGGAGTCTCAAAATACCTTAAAAAAACTGGCGCTTTATCCTGAAGGTACAGCTGGTGCGATGATGAGTTCCAGCTTTGTTACCTTACACCAGGACTTATGCATGGATGAAGCCATCCATGCGCTGCGTATAATCGCCGCAACACGGGAAACCCTTTATCTGGTTTATATTGTAAATGAACAGAACCAGCTGATAGGTGTCATCTCTCTACGCCAGATTATTCAGGCTAAGCCCGAAGCTACAATTGCAGAGGTAATGGAAAGGGATGTGATTTATGTCTATACCCATGATGATCAGGAAGTCGTTGCTAAAACTCTGGCTTACTATGATTTAATCGCTCTACCTGTAGTGGATGAGCAGGAAAGAATGCTGGGCATTATCACTTATGATGATGTGATGGATATTGTAGAGGCAGAAACTACCGAAGATATTTTAAAATCCGGTGCAGTCAGTCCGTTAGCTGAGCTCAACCTGAAAACTGCTCCCATCATAACCTTATACCAAAAAAGGGTATTTTGGCTGGTTATTCTGGTCTTTGGCAGTTTACTGTCGGGAATTGGAATTGCACATTTTGAAGAGATTATTTCAACTCACATTGTATTGGTATTCTTTCTCCCTTTACTGGTGGGCAGTGGGGGAAATGCCGGATCGCAGTCTGCTACTCTCATGGTGCGTGCCTTGGCGACCGGAGATGTACAGTTTAAAGACTGGTTCAGCTTGCTCGGCCGTGAAACTGTGGTGGCACTTTGTTTAGGCGTAACGATGGCTTGTGCCGTATCCATGCTAGGTTATATTCGCGGTGATTTCATGGTCGCGATTGTACTGGCAATTAGCATGGTAGGGATTGTACTCATGGGTTGTCTGACGGGTATGAGCTTGCCTTTTATTTTAAATAAGTTGAAACTGGACCCTGCCAGTGCTTCAGCACCTTTAGTTACCTCAATCTGTGATGCTACAGGCGTGATTATCTACTTATTTGTAGCATCCAAATTATTGTTTTAGTACACAGATTAATACATCTCGTGTTTTAATCTGTTTTATGCTGATGACTCTCTAATGACTGGAATTGGTAATGCCCGGGCTTGAAAAACAAAAAAAACTTACTCAGCAAGAAGTGATCCGTCTGGAGCGTGATCTGGCCAAGTTTGCCAATATCATGGACTCTTTAGTTCGTATTCCTTTTACCAAGCAGGGAATCGGTGCGGATGCAGCCTTGAGCACGGTACCAATTGCAGGAGATCTGGCAGGCTTTGCCCTGACTTGTTATGCAGTTTACAAAGGGCGCCAGATTGGCGTGCCTTCCCATAAATTGCGGCCAGTTATTAAAATGGCTGCCCTGGATGCAGTGGTCGGTTTTGTGCCTGTAATCGGTACGGTATTTGATATATTTATCCGGCCGAGCCGCAAGGCACTTGATATTGTGCATGAACATATCCGCACAGAATATCAGATGACTACAGATATTCATTTAAGGCATCCCTATCTGCATGAGAAGTTAGAACGTAAACAGCAACATTCTACTTTCTGGCGCCAGCCAGTGGTGGCCTGGTTATGGCTACATATACCTGACTTGGTCGGAGTTCTGTTCCTGATTCTATTTGCAGCCGGTTTGTGGTTTGCTATCAGGCTGGCACAGCAGTATTTTTAAAATATACACTGCATTAGCTTAAAAGGTTAAATGTAAAAAAGCCTCCACGCAGGAGGCTTTTTTGAATCTGGATGAATCAACAGAAAAACTTATGGACAGTTGAGACGCTGTAAAGCAGCTACCCGGTCTTCAATAGTCGGGTGTGTCATAAACAGAGCAGCCAGACTAAAACCACCTTCTTTACCAGAAGAGATTGCAAAGGCTTTCATTTCTTTAGGCATCTGATCTGGCATGTCAGACTCTGCCTGTAGACGTAACAGGGCAGAAATCATAGCCTGTTTTCCGGCAAGCTGTGCACCCGCTTCATCGGCCCGATATTCACGGTAACGTGAGAACCACATGACAATTGCAGAGGCAAGAATACCAAATACAATATCCAGTACAATCGTAATTGCAAAGTAAGCCAGCCCAGGTGCTTCACCATCTTCACGGCCAAATACGTTACGGTCAATGAAGTCGCCTACTACACGGGCAAAGAACATGACAAAAGCATTCACTACCCCTTGAATCAGGGCAAGTGTAACCATATCGCCATTAGCGACGTGGCCGATTTCATGCGCCAGTACTGCACGCAGTTCATCCTTATTCATACGTTCAAGCAAACCGGTAGAGACCGAGACCAGTGCATCATTTTTGTTCCAGCCTGTTGCGAATGCATTAGACTGATAAGACGGAAAAATGCCCACTTCTGGCATTTGAATGCCAGAACGCTGTGATAATTCAGCAACGGTCTGCAATAACCAGGCTTCTGCCTGATTTTGAGGAGCATTAGGGTCAATAATTTGTGTACCGGTCGCCTTTTTAGCCATCCATTTGGACATAAAGAGGGAGATGAGAGAACCCACCATACCAAATACAAAACAGATGACTAAAAGGTTGCCCAGATTAAGGCCACCCGCACCATGATAACTTCCGACTCCGAAGAGCGACAAAATAATGCCAGCTACTACCAGTACCGCGAGGTTGGTTAGCAAGAACAAACCAATCCGCATCATTGAGATAATCCTCTTTTGATAGAAAAAATAAATCGATTTTGAAATATAAATCGTAAAACTAATATGCGGTGATGCTCGTTAAAATTCAAGAAAAACTTGAAAAATATATATAGAAAAAATGAATTAAAAGATCAGTTAGAAATATGAATACGTGCTGAGGCTGTAGCGTTAGAGCTGACATAAGTGCCTGGTGCATCTGTATAGGAGCCATCTGCCAGCGTAATAATTTGCCGGGGCGCATAGCTCCGGCCTGCAGCTTGAGTATTTGCAGCAGAATTCACTGTTTCCTGAACCAGCAATCCATTTTCCGGATTATTACTGGCAGTAAGGTTTAGAGCTCCGCCCGAGTAAAGGTTGCTATAACGACTGGTGACCCGACGAACATAATCCTGGGTTTCACGGAATGGGGGAATACCACCGTATTTAGCAACATTACCTTCTCCTGCATTATAGGCTGCAAGAGCAAGATGCGTGTTGCCTTTAAAACGTTTCAGGAGCCAGCTTAAATATTTGGCTCCTCCTAGAATATTCTGATAAGGATCATATGCATTTGAGACATTAAAGCGCCGTGCTGTTGCAGGCATCAATTGCATCAAGCCCTGTGCACCTACAGGAGAGCGGGCATTTACATTAAAGCCTGATTCAGTGTGCATAACTGCTTTAATCAGACCTTCACTGACACCATGCTGCTGAGCCGCCTGTTTGATTATATGATCAAAAGCATCACGATTTTTGCTATAGCTTGGCAACACCGCCGCTTCTGACTTTCCCCAGTTACTATAACTGTGAATATTACTCTCAGGATAATAAGTAACTTTAACTTTCTTTAATGAACTGTCATTCATTTTACGGTTAGTCAGGAGGGTGCTGCCACTTTGGTCTTTATAGACATACATTTGACCTGCACTACTATAGCTTGAAACCAGTACAAGTACGGCACATCCCCAGATACCCAAGCGTGAAATATCAAAGTAAGTTTTCATAGTAATCTGTAAGCAACTTGGAGCTCAAAATTCAGTCCGAGTTTAACAAAAAACTCTACAATAGAAACCAAAAACTTGAGTTTCTTTAACAAAAAAAATTGAAAAAAAAGCAAGACCATTTGTTTTTAAAATAACCAAATAAATAAAAAAAATTTTTTAAAAAGTATATCTTGACATATATAAGTAATTGTAATTATTAATAAATATTAATTGATCAAAAAATGATCAATTTAAATAAAACCCTTAATAGGCCGATTACACCCCCTGTCAAGCCTAGAGAAATCCACAATTTTATCCACAGGTTTTGTGGAAAACTGTGGAAAAGTCCAAAATATAAGCATTTTGATACAATTTTGAACGCGAGCGTCTATTTTTTATACAAAGGCTTATTTTTTTCTGACCAGTGGTGTTCCACATTAATTGTAATTCGGTGATGCGAATCGGAGGGAGATCGGCTAAAATCGCGCGGTATTTCTTTTATGGGTAATTCTGTTCTATGTACTCGCCAGTTGAGTCCAACCAGGGATTTAATTTCAAGCCAGAACTGCCAACCAGTTCAGCCTATTATCGTCTGCTTAAAAAGCTGCGTCGCCAAGTTGGCCATGCTATTCGTGACTTCAAGATGATTGAAGATGGCGACAAGGTAATGGTGTGCGTATCGGGTGGTAAAGACAGTTATACCTTGCTGGACATTTTGCTACAGTTCAAGCGTATTGCACCAATTAACTTTGATGTAGTTGCTGTCAACCTAGACCAGAAGCAGCCTGGTTTTCCGGAGGATGTCTTGCCGCGTTATATGGAAGAAAACAATATTCCATATTACATTCTGGAAAAAGACACCTATACCATTACCAAACGCTTGACACCGGAAGGTAAAACATACTGTGCTGTGTGCTCTCGTTTACGCCGTGGATCCCTATACGGTTTTGCCCAGGAAATCGGCGCAACTAAAGTTGCTCTTGGACATCACCGTGATGACATTCTGGCAACTTTCTTTTTGAACCTGTTTCATGGTGGCAGTCTAAAAGCCATGCCACCAAAACTGTTGTCATCTGACAAAAAGAATATTCTGATTCGTCCACTGGCTTATGTGGAAGAGAAAGACATTATAAAATATGCGGAGCTGCGCCAGTTCCCAATTATTCCATGTAATCTCTGTGGGTCTCAGGAAAATCTGCAGCGCGCAATCATTAATGATATGTTGCGTGATTGGGATAAAGCCCATCCGAAACGTCTGCACAGTATTTTCGGCGCTTTGCAGAACGTATCACCATCTCAGCTGGCTGACCGTGAACTGTTCGATTTTGAGATACTTGATTCGCAACGTGAGTATGACTTCAAAGAACCGGAAAAAACTAATCGTCTGGATGTAGTTAATTTGAGTTTTGCTGCTGAATAAAAGCAAATATTAGGCATCTTGCCCAGTTAAGGTGCCTATTTAAATCAGTAATACATAAAAACATCAAAAACTGAATGATCAGTACAAAAAAATTGTTCTAATTGCCTCATTACATGCTATAACAAAATAAAAGCTCACAGCTTCATGAATATGCTGTCTGGAAAGACAGCTCTATAAATTGAAAAATATACTTGAGGAAAAATTATGCCTGCGTTACTCACTGATGATTGGTTTGCAACTGTTGATAAATTAACTGCTGAAGCAGGTGATTTGAACCTGCCACCAGCCTTGGCTAATCTGGCAATTAATCTTGTAGTTGTAAATGCAGACAATAATACGACTGAACTTTCATTAGATGGTGGAAAAATCCAGAAAGGTCTGTCTTCAAATGCTAAAACTACTTTGAATATGGATGGCGAAACCCTGCGTAAAGTCTTCCTTGAATTCGATATGGCAGCTGCGATGCAAGCATTTATGACAGGCAAAATCAAGGTGCAGGGCGATATGTCACAATTGATGGCATTACAGACTGTAAAGCCAAGCCAAGAGCAGAAAGACCTGTTTAAGAATATCCTTGCGCAAACTTCTTGAAAAAAAGAAGTTTAAGAGCAAAAAAGCTTACCGTGAAGGTAAGCTTTTTTTATGAATTAAATTCTTTGTCTTACATTCTATATCATATATAACACTTTTGTCTAAATTGTGACCAGCTCAGACTTCTTGATATGTTCAAGATAGGCTCGAATACGGGTAACATATTGCACAGCCTGATGATAACGACCATTACTGGTCTGATGGCGTTCCAGATAATCATAAAGATTTACCCAGTTATTTGGATTACGGCCTTGGGTTTGAATACGTTTTTGAATCTGGCCAACAGCACCAGGACCCATATTATAAGCTACCAAGGCGTACCAGTGACGGTCCGGATAAGGAACGTCAGAAAACTTGTCGAGCATTAAATCATAGTACTTGGCCCCGCCTTGAATACTCTGATGGGGATCTGTACGGTTCTGTACTCCCATAGCTTTAGCTGTACTACTGGTGAGCATCATCAGGCCACGTACGCCTGTAGGTGAAACTGAATTGGGCTTTAGATAAGATTCCTGATAGCCAATTGCAGCCAGCAGGTGCCAGTCCAGGTCATAACGTTCAGCACTTTGCTGAAAACTCGCTTTATAAATCGGCATACGTTTTGACAAATCACGCTGAATGGTTTTCCAGGCATCAGGCTGTACTACATTACGGTTGTAAAAAGAAGCCAACTGACGAATGGCCCCATTTTGTTTACCTTGGCAAATATAGCCACTTGCAGTAGCAGCTAGCGGTTCTTCGGCCTGCTTGAATACCCAGTTCAATGCTGGGTTTAAACCATTTTTAACCAGACTGGTTGTATCTCCACAGCTTGCAGAGAAAGACGTCAGCTGGTGCTTTTCAATAGTATTAAAGTCAGCCGTAGTCATTGCCATATTGGCTTTGCCTTGAGCGACCCATTTTAAAGCTGTTGCGTTGTCTGCAACTGTCTTTAGTTCGAGCCTGACATTCAGGTTTTGAGCATAATTACGGACAAGATCATAGCCGAAGCCATACATAATCTTGCCATCTTTAAATAAGGTCGTTGGGCTTTCCACCGTGACCACAGTTAACGTATTGGTATTCACAACGGAATTATATTGTGAAGCTTTACTTGCATTAATATTGTGCCAAGGTACAAGAGCTGTGCTTAATACAAGTAATCGAACAGGGAGAGTAGAAAATAAAGAGTTAAGGCTAAGCCTTGACCCAAAAGTTGAACTACTGTGCATGGTGTCTCCGCTAAAGTAACTTATGCCCTAAAAGGCAGACAAAAACGGGTCTGCAACTTTTATAAGTTGATAAATTCAATAAGAGGATGGGCAGTCATGAAGTCATTTAAAATGACAGGGATGAAATAAAACTGTGTAGTTTAACTACATAGATAAAAAGAACATAAATACTAAAAAGTGAACGGATAATAAAGTGCAAATTTTATTATGTCAAATTTTGATCAAAAATAGCTGGGCGATATTTATATAAATAATTGATATTAATAAATTTTAAATTAAGATTGTGATAATATGTTGAAACTGTATGGCATAATAGATAATTATATAAATTGAATACGTGTTTAAACTGAATATTCATAATGAAATCTAACTTAATTACTCGAGCCGGCTATGACCGGTTGGTGGCTGAATTACAACAGCTCTGGCACGAAGAACGTCCGGAAATAACCAAGAAAGTTAACTGGGCTGCCAGCCTGGGCGATCGTAGTGAAAATGCCGATTATCAATATAATAAACAGCTCTTACGCAAGATTGATCGTCGGGTAAGATATTTAGGAAAACGGCTGGAAGAGCTGAGAATTGTTGACCATTCACCTGAACAGGACGGACGCGTTTACTTTGGTGCTTGGGTAGATATTGAAAATGAATATGGTGAACAGAAAACTTTACGAATTGTCGGGATAGATGAGATTTATGATCATCATCCTCAACATATTTCAATTGACTCACCTATGGCTAGGGCATTACTTTCAAAACAGGTGAATGATGAGATTGAAGTGATGACCCCTTCAGGGAAAAAGCAATGGTATATCAATGCAATTTGTTATGAAAAACCATGAAATTCATAATATCTGGTTCTATTTTGAACACTTGTCCAATTAAATCTACAAAATGATTTGCCAATTTTACGAATAGTTTATATGATAGCGCTCGTTGGAAGCGTGGCAGAGTGGTTTAATGCACCGGTCTTGAAAACCGACGAGGGTTCACGCCCTCCGTGAGTTCGAATCTCACCGCTTCCGCCAGAATTCTAAATAAGCCGCTTATCTAGCGGCTTATTTTTTTTATCATTGTCTCTTTAATAATAGCCATTTATTAATAAGAGTAGTGTAGACAATGAAAAATATAAAAATTAATGTAGTAAAATAATTTTTATTTAATCCTTATTATTGAATGTTAGAATTTGTTAAAAAGATTAATCTTCTTATTATTTAATTCCCTGTTTTAAATAAAATTAATATGTAGTCAATAAATAATTTTCTCACACTACTATCGATTTTATCTGTATTTTTATTTTAGAGAATATAAGATAATCATTATCTCGGTGACTTTTATAGTATTTATAAAACAATGAAAAAAATCTACTTAACGATTTTTGGGTTTGTGATAAGTTTAGGGGTACAGGCTCAAAATGGCCCAATGGATACCGCTGACGTTTATCCATTGTGGGAGCAGTATTACCAGGTTGAAAGTCAGGATACTAATAAAGCAGACAGTTTACTTAACCAGATTGCCCTAAAGACACCAAATGATCCTAAAGTCTGGAAAACTTGGGCATACTTGGCCTTGCGTCAAAATGATAATAATAAGGCCTTAGAATATATTAATCGTTCGCTTGCCTTAGACTCATCTGATGATCAGCTTCTCATGCAAAAAGCTTATTTGTTAAATGTGGCGAATAGAAATGATGAAGCACTCGTTATATTCAAGCAATTACAAAGCTCTTCCAATCAGGAAATTGCATCCCAGTCTAAACAGGCGGTACAGAACCTGTCAGGAACAGGTAATACGTCAGCCAAGAAAACCTTTGCTGATGTTTATTTCTCGCCTTCTTATGAAGGACGTTATGACACTACAATTTTACCGTTAAAGATTCGTTATGGCCGTTATTTCGATGAAAACAATCAAGGCCAGATCTATGGATTTGCCAGTGTCAATCGTGATACCCGTTCCACAGGCGGCGCCCGTCCAGAAATTATTGACCAGAATGCCGCCATAGTAGGTTTGGGGGTAAACTACCGTCCGTGGAAATGGCCTGTTTACCTATATCTGGAAGCAGGTGGTAGCTATGATCTGATTGATCTGAACCGGAAAAAATTTAGGGAAAGCATTAATGGTGGTTTAACAGGCTATCAGGAGTGGTACTGGGGGATGGATCAGGCCAGCCATATGCCAGCTCAGCAAAGTAATCAGTATTTTGCTGAACTTTATGGTAATGCCGCTGCTTATTCACGTGAGGATTATAATCTGATCAGTGATTTGCGATTACGGACAGGCTGGAATTTTAACTATAATGATTGGGGTAATATACAGGCTTATGTGAAACTGCATACCATTAATGATAGTGAACAGGAATATTATAATAACATAGCAGAAATAGGGCCCGGCATCGCATGGCAACCAGCAGGGCTGCCGTTAAAACTACGTATTGAACAAATGTACGGGAAATATGTTAATGGAACCCCGGCATCTGTAGATAGTAGCTTTGATAATACCCGTGTTGAATTAACGTTTTACCGGAGTTTCTAATAATGCCAATACATATTTCTTTTATTTTCGGAACTCGCCCTGAACTGATTAAGCTGGCTCCAGTAATTTTACAAGCACGACAAGATTTCCGTTTCGAAGTAAGTGTAGTATTTACCGGGCAGCATCTAGAATTGGTACGTGATGCTATAGATTTTTTCCAGATTGAAATTGACCATCATCTACAGGTCATGCAGCCGGGCAAAAGCTTGAATATTTTATTGAGCACGGCTCTAACCGAACTGGACCGTGTCTATACCCAAATGTCAAAATGTGATGCTATTGTGGTGCAGGGCGACACAACAACAGTACTGGCTGGTGCTTTAGTCGCATTTAATTTAAATATTGGACTGGCTCATGTAGAAGCTGGTTTGCGCTCTTTCGATTTGCTGCATCCTTTTCCAGAAGAAGGAAATCGTCAGTTAGTATCTCGTCTGGCACGCTGGCATTTTGCCCCGACTGCACTTTCGGCCAGTAACTTGTTACAGGAAAATGTGCCTGAAGAACATATTTTTGTCACAGGTAATACGGTAGTAGATGCCATATACAGTGCGCGTGAGATTATGCAGGCTTCTTCACAACAATCTCAACAGCGTTTAAAAAGACTTAGCTTAAATCTGCAGGAAAAAAATAAACTGGTTCTAATTACTGCCCATCGACGTGAAAATTTTGGGCAGGGTATACAGAATATATGTCAGGCCATACATGAGCTATGTCAACGTTATCCAGAGTTGCATTTTGCCTGGCCAGTTCATCTTAATCCGCATGTGCATACAGTTGCTCATCAGGAGTTCGCTCAACATCCGCAGGTACATTTACTTAGTCCATTAGATTATCCTGACCTGCTTGCTATTTTGCAGGCCTCATATCTGATTATGACAGATTCTGGAGGGATTCAGGAGGAAAGTCCAACCTATCAAAAACCAGTTCTTATTTTACGGGATGTCACTGAACGTCCAGAAGTAGTGGAGGCTGGTTGTGGTGTTCTGGTTGGCACAGATGTGACTAAAATCGTTCAGGAATTTTCACGACTGATGGATGATCATTCATATTACCTTCAGCATGCTGAAGTTGAAAACCCATTTGGTGATGGCCGGGCATCGGGTCGCATTCTTGAGCAGATTATCAAAGATTTAAACCCTGCTTCCTCTTAAAAATTGATTTTCATCCATATATAGAGCCATAAAACACTGGCTCTATTTAAATAGTGGGGACCATCAAAAATGAAAATTCGCTGTCCGGAATAGGCTTTAAGCTGTTTACTGATTTCCCAAGGATAGGCAGCTCTGAATGTTCCATCTTTTTTTAGTCGAAATGCCTCTAAAATAATTACCACCCGGTCTTCACCAAATTGCTCTTTTAAAGTTTCATAAATTTGTGCAGCTTCTTCAGGACTGCGCGTTCCTACACCCACGCCATCCTGGAAAAAAACTTTTGCATTGGGGGGCAGCCAGCTTTCTAACCAATATTCTAGAAATGGGGCTTCAGGTTCTGCACTATAAATACTTACCCAGACAGGTAATTTAAACTGAGCAATATATTGTCCTAGAGTATGGACACCATTCCATGTAGGGTCAGCTTCTACAGGAAAATAGTAGCTTGTGACTGGTACAGGTAATTTGGCTTGAATAATCTGCCTAGACTGCTGATAAAGCTGATCAATATTTTCACGGGCTACAGGTTCCTGAAATCTGCCGGCCAGCCCTAAAATTACATGTTTTGCCCAAGGCTGTTTACCAATATGTTGCCAATCGGGTTGCACATCCCATGGCTGCACCGGAATTTCATTAAAAAAAGACCGTCCGTCTACAATACTCCACTGGTTAACCAGCGTATCTACACCCAAAAGCTGCCAGTTACCAGAAGGCTGGCTCATCTGGTCGACTTGCCAAAAAATACCCTCAATTTTAGGTGCTGCTGTATTGGCATCTGCCTGCTCCATTAATAAAGCAGAAAGTACAAACACGGCCACAGGAAAACATATAAATATCAGTAAACCTATAAATGCATACTGCCTTATACTCATTCACCTGTTCCCTTGACTTTACGACGGCTTCTGCGCCATAGAATTAAAGCGATAATAATCAGTGTAATTATGGTGAGAACAATAACAAGAGTACGGGTAGAGACTTGCTCGACAACGGGCGCCTTAGCTTTATTCACCGAATTTTTACTCAAAACCGTAATCTGGCCTTGTGCTGAAACAAATAGTACTGCTGTATTGTTGGGAATGCTTTGCTGGATTACGGGCCAAAAACGGGTAAAAGTCTGTGCTCCGGCTGCACTATCCGTATTAATCCAGAATCTGCCATCTTTCACAGAAACAATAAATCCGCCTGCCGTAGCAGGTAAGTAAAGTAGCTGGCTGTATCGCTGTAATTCATCATTAAAACGGGCTGTATTAACTAATATATTGATTTTTTTAAGCCTATTAGCATTCAGCTCAGTAATGTTTACAGGTACAGGCTGGTCGCTTAACAGCATTGTTTTCGCAACATTTGCTACAGTAATGGCCATACTGGTGGCAGCCGGATTGTTGATGGCTATCTCTGGAGTACTGGCGAAAATGGTAGAGAGATTGATTACGCCCTGTTTCATCTGATGGGGGAGGTTAACAAGTGATTTATTTGCATCAATCCATAGTGCAGTGCCCGCATTTGGCAAACAGGCTTCATTGTTTAATTGAGAGTTTATTAAAGTCATATTGTAATTGTTGACATAAGGATAATCCGCACCAACGAAATCAAAACGGCGCTCAACCGGATTTGAATCCAGTTTAGCCAGACTTAAGCTGCCGGCCAAATATTCGTTTAACCAGACCTGTAAAGTTGAGCCTTGTAATAAGCCACTTTGTGCCCGAAAGGCTAATTTTCCCTTTAACACATCAGTTGCTTCCCATACAGGCGGGAAAACTAGAGAAATATTTTTAGATGAACTGTCGAGAGCAAAATCAGAAATACCCAAGTCAGCCAGCGTCTCAAATTTGCGTATTACCGCCCATGCTGGCTCGGCAACCGGTTCGCTTAATGTAGCAGTAGCTGTATTAAGCTGTTGCAGATAATTCTGGTTTATTAAAGCATTAACTGCCATAAGCAGCTGGGATTCTGATGAGTATTCAATATTTAGCCGGGGAATCTCATTATTCCGGCTTAAACTGATTTTTGCACCTGCTAGAGGCTGTTCTACCTGTTGTATGCTAATTACAAAATCAGGTGCTTCTTGCTGGGTAGACTCAGTAACTTGCCACTGAACTGGGGTGTTAAACTTCCATGCTGTAGCCAGGCGGGCAATCATGGATGCTTCTAAACGGTTCTGGTTATTAAATTGTAGTAAAGCCTTAATTGGCGCTGTACGGCTCAGCTGTGTATTAAACAGGGCATCAGGCAGTTGATTGAGCTGTAATATGCCATGCTGAGCCTGATAGTTTAATGTCAGTTTGGTTAGGGCTGTATAAAGATTAGTGGACTCTACACAGTAATTATTGCTGATGGGTCCGTTAACTGACGGCTTTTGTAAAAGCATGACATCGAGGCGATGAAAACCGGCAGTACTTGCAGGTAAGGTAAAGCTCAACTCACCTTTACCATTTAAATCCTGTCTATGAATCATCTGATTATCATAACGGACTACCAGCGTGCTTTCGCCATGACTGTCAAACTGGCTATTGAACTGTATGTTTTGCCAGGTTTCACCCTTGCCCACATAAAAGAAATAAGGAGACTGGTACTGGGCAGTACGTGATATCAGGTCATCTAGCTGCCAGGTATCAGCATAGACCTGAGAGCCATATAAGGAAAGAAGGACAGAAGATAACACCGTAAAACGGGATTTTTTAAAGTGACTGATCATTTTTTTTCCTTTTTTCGCTCTGTTTTATACCAGGTTATACCTTCACCTTTAATTTTACTTTTAAGCATATCCCAGGCAGCTTTAAACACGATTAAAAGAAACACCTGTGAGTAAGTAAAGTAAGCGATGAACGCGTAAAAATAAAAACGTTTTGGAACTTCTTTTTCCAGACTTAGAGTAAACCAGATTTGTGTAAGGTAAAGAATGAATGCAAGAATAAAGAGTAAAGTAAAAGGCCCAGGTATAGTTGTGCCATCAATACCGAGCAGTCCTACGACCAGTGTCATATGGCTTAAAAATAAAGCGGGCACAAACATGATATAACACATGATATTGTTGCCAATTTCCATGCCAATCGGGAAAGGATGACGTATTGCCGTACTTAGATACTTGCGTGTGACATAAAAATTTCCTTGTGTCCAGCGGGAGCGTTGTTTAATAAAAATATTTAGATCACCCGGGTCTTGCTGCCATCCAATTGCATAAGGTACCCATTTAATGCGTTTATGGCCCAGAAAAATGCGATAACTCATTTCGGTATCATCAACCAGGGATTTTTCATCAAATCCCCCTAGAATATCCAGCGCATCACGCCAGATTACATAATTGGTTCCCATGAGGGTAGAAAGACGGAAGCGTAACCAGCGACCACCTTGAAAAATCCACTGGAAATAAATAAATTCTATGGCAATAAATGTACTTAGCGGGCTGTCTTTCCAGTTGCGGGTCCGAACTTTACCATTAACCGCAACCAGATTTGAGTCAGCCAGAAGGGTCTGAGCAATAAGTCTTACACAATCTGGTTCAGGGGTACTGTCTGCATCATAAACTGCAATCAGCTCACCATGGGCATGTTTTAGGCCATTATTCAGAGTGCGGGACTTACCTTTACCACCTTGGCCTTTAGGAACATTGATGACACGAATTACCGGGTACTCGGCTGCCATCCGGTCAGCAATTTCCTGTGTCCTGTCTTTGGAAGCGTCATTAATCAGCAGTACTTCATAGCTTTCTGGCGGATAGTCCTGTGCTGCTAAAGCCCGCAATGTATCTTCAATAACTACTTCTTCATTGTAAGCCGGTATCAGTACACTCAGCATTGGCCAACGTTCGGGTACAGGTAAATTCGAAAGTTCCTGATTGGCCCGAATCGAATAACGCCAAGCCGAAAAACTCAGCCAAGCCCAAAAAGCTTGGGGAATCCAGATACCAATAAAGCCAACAATAAAACAGATATCAATTGTATTCATGATTTCTTGAATATCCTCCATAGCATGGTACTTACAAGGATAATCATTAATACAATAATCATGAATACAGATAACCAGGATGTGGATGTACCCCAGAAACCCAGTAATTCAGGATAATGAAGAGACAAGATCAGATGGAGCGGTAGAATCATTAGACCAGCAGCTAGCAGCATACGCCCAGCAATACTGGTATGGATCCGGTCGGGCTGACTGTAAAAGGAGACATTCAGGAATTTCCAACCAATTCCTAACACCGGATAATTAATATCTTCATTTGAAAGATTGCCTTCCGGATTTAATAAAATCCCCGTCCCATTAAAACCATATGAATTGGGATAAGCGGTATAAAATAAATGCTGTCCGCTCTGAATTGGTAAAGCAGGTAGGGGAATCTGGCCTTCGTTGGCCTGAATAATATATAACCCTTTTGGAAGAGTTTTTAATAAAGGATTCCAGCCATCATGAACATAAGCACCCATAGGCCGCAGGCCGGCACTGGTCGCTAGAGTAGCCAGGCTGTTAAAACGTGAAGGTTCCACGCTACTAAAGTCAAGTAAAGGTATGGCACCTCTATTTATCTGTCTTTTTAACTGGAAATAAATGAGAGGATTCATAAAATTTTCTGGAATCAATAACCCCGGTTTAATGCCCTGATCCATGATCTGTTTAAAGTTTTTTGAATGAACCTGATCAACAGTAAATACAGGCCATAATTTTCTTTCAGTAGGAAAGTGTTCTGGTATCTGATAAATACTGGAAACATTTTTGGATTCTAAAGTATTCGCAGGCCGTAACGGACAATCATAATAGGTCTGATAGTAAGATGAGAGAGTAGGATCCGGTAAGGTACTGACCGAAAGCAATAGGCCGCAAACATAGATTAATGTGCTCATTGGAGAACCTCCGAGGAGGATTCTTCTACCGTATGCGTGTTTATTGTGATTTGCATCTTAAGCAGGTCAAGTACTCTGAGCTGTTCAGCCAGTTCTTTAACCTTGCTAAAATCTCCATCTGTAATAATAATAATCCGAATAATGGAAAGTCGGGTATCTGTGAAATAAAAGTGAGGTAAAGTACGCTGGGTTTCCAGTACATCAAAAATCTTTTGCTGTACTGCTTTAAACTCGTCAACTTGCAGCATGTCACGCAGTAATTCGTGATTGGTAATATCCACCCTAATTTCAGCATAATTTTGAATCATGTTGAGTGAAAGCATACGCTGAAATTGTAGATGGTTATATTGGTAGCTACCAATTGGTAAAATGCTATAGGTCAAATTTTTTCTATAAGCATCCAGTAAATTATCTGTCTCCTGATTAGTCGACATAATTTCATAATAGATACTTAGAAATAACGGGGCGATAGGTAAAATAAAAAGTTGTAGAATTTTAGTACTGGTATCAAAGTTGGTATCTTGAATATCGAATAAAAGATAAATAAAGAACAGTAAAAATATCAGTACACTAAGGATAACAGCCTGAACCAGATTAAGAAAACGTCCTAATAATAACAAGGCAATAAAAAGCGCCCAGCTACCTACTAACTCGGCACGCAACCATTCATAGCCAATTAAACCTATAAATATAACAATGATCATAGGTAAAAAGGTAATAGACTGATTTGTTCTTATAAGCCAGTTCTTCGCCATATAGTATTCATTTTTCTAAATATGTATTCATACATAGAAGTATAAATAAATAGGAATGAAATTTTAACTTTTGATAAGATAATTTAGATGTAATTAGTCACTATTTATGTAATCAATTGGTCTTAAAGAATATAAAGATCCTAATTATTTCTTTTTATTAAGCCATAATGATAAAAAATAATAATTGCTATGATTTATATATAAAAACAGTCATTAAACTTCTCAAAAAGCTAATTTTATTATTTAAAATATTGGATATAAATTAATTTATTTCAAAAATTATATTTTATCAGGTTTTTTAAAGAGAAGTGATTAAGCCTGTAATTTCTGATCATGAGTCTGTTCTATCTGCCTGGTAACAGGCTTGATTCTTAATTTGAGAATTCTAGAGCCTGACCTATAGGAGAAAGTTGAGAGAGAAAGGTTTCTATATTAAACAGGTTTAAATTTAAATTTTGATCAAGTCATAAAGAAGCGCAAGAATCAAAGTCCAGAAAGCTATCCAGAACTCACTAAAAATATAGTTTAAAATAGGCTATCTTTCATATATTTATCGCGAGAATTTAGCGGAAAATCTGTATTTAATAAAAATTTCACTAAACCCTGTCAAGCAAATAAAGCATTTCTACATCATCTTCAGAATGCTCCCCAAAGATCTTTATTTTTATTCAAGATATATTTTACCAATTTATAAATAGAAATTATTTCTCTATCTCTACAGGCTTTAGTAATTAAACCCATTTTATCGTTGAATATTTCTAATTCAGGGCTGCTTTAAATTAATCCAGTTGATGACTCTGAGTTTTAAATACGAGTCTAAGAATTGACCCTATTAAAATGTTTGAAAAAGTGCACATACACTTATCAGCATTACAGCCTTTATCAAGCATCAACTCAAGAGTTGTTTGTATATAGTGCTCAGTAACAGTGCATCATTATCGAAACGCACTACAAGTGTTATAGAAAAGTATTACGAAATACCAAATCCGTATGATTAAGTTGGCATACCCTTTGCATTTACCTCTACAGCATAAAGTGATCTAGGGTTCCGGCAGTTATTTTTTAAAGTCTGCGTCTGAGACCGAGAGTTCACGGCTAGGTTTTCCAAAACCAAAGCTACACGGAGGGATAAAAGCCCGGGAGGTAAACCGTACAAGTTAGATGCAGAGGCTGTTATGAGCACGACTACTTATCACGAAGATTCCGCACTGTGGACTGAACTTTTACCGGGTGGCCATCACTGGTCTGCGCGCATTCAACGTGGCGCAGTTTTACAACTCAAATCCTTGGGCGCAAATGCCAATGTTTCGCTGTTCTGTGTCAATGCAGAAGACAAGCTGGAAGCCTATAACATGCCAGACAGCTTAAAGGGTCAACACAGCGCATTTCTAAGTAAAGGTCACATTTTGGCGTCTGATCTTGGACGTGCGATGGTTTCAATTGTCAAAGATGATCACGGTTGGAATGATGCTTTTTGTGCGCCAAGTACGGCACAGCAAATTAAAGTACAGTTTGGCACTCAAACTTTCCAAGATGCCCGCAACGACATGTACCGCAATGGCAAAGACAGCCTACTTTTAGAGATGACCAAATTTGGTTTATCGGCAACAGACCTAAGTAATAGCTTAAACCTATTCTCAAAAGTTCAACCCGATGACAACGGTAACTTAAGCTATATAGCATCGGACAATACTGATCAGGTGATTGAACTACGTTTTGAAATGGATTGTTTGGTGTTCTTATCGAGCGCACCACATGCCTTGGATAATTCGACTGAATACACACCTGCTGATATTCAACTGTCATTATTTAAAGCGTTGCCTTTGGGCGAAACGGATATCTGCCGTGATTCATGCCCGCAAAATCAGCGTGCGTTCCAAAACAACAACCGTTACTACGCTTTAAGCGCTTAATTGGGGGAATACAACATGACAGCTTTAGTCCATTTAGAAAAATCTGTGTTAAGCGAAGTATGTCCTGCCGGTGAAGCATGGATGTGCGAAGTCAAAAAAGGCCAGTATTTCCGTATTGTTGACCTTGAAGGCAATCAAGCGGTGGATACCTTATTTATTTCCGCACATAACCCTGAAGAGCGTTATAGCGCAACCGATACTTTGGCAATGAACCGTCAAATTTATCTCGAGAAAGGCACAGCACTTTATACCAACTTTGGCAATAAAATCGCGACTATTCATGATGACAACTGTGGTCGCCACGACACCTTAGGTGGCGCATGTTCATGTGAAAGTAACACCGTACGTTATGCACATGATACATATCCAATGCACAGTTGCCGTAACAATTTCATGATCGCATTGTCACAACATCCGATTGCGAAAAAGCATAGCTTAAACGTGCGCCACATTGGTCCAAACATTAACTTCTTTATGAATGTGCCGGTGACATCTGATGGTCACCTGAAATTTGATAATGGTATTTCTGCACCGGGTAAATATGTCGAAATCAAAGCCGAGATGGATTTGATTGTCCTCATTTCAAACTGCCCACAACTGAATAACCCATGTAATGCCTATAACCCAACCAAAATTCAACTGATTGTCCGCGAAGGTGAGAAATAAGCCATGTTTAATAAAGTTCTCATCGCCAACCGTGGCGTTATTGCCTGCCGTGTGATTCGTACCTTAAAAAAACTCGGTATTCAATCGGTTGCAGTGTATTCAGAAGCAGACCGTGATTCACTGCATGTCACTTTAGCGGATGAAGCGGTGTATATCGGTGAAGCACCTGCCAACCAAAGCTATTTAAATGTCGATAAAATCTTAGAAGTTGCCAAGCAAACGGGTGCACAAGCGATTCATCCGGGCTATGGCTTTTTATCTGAAAATGCTGAATTCTGCAACCTGTGTGAATCACAGGGGATTGCCTTTATTGGTCCAAACTCAGCACAAATGCGAGCCTTTGGTTTAAAGCACACGGCACGTGAACTCGCGATTCAAGCCAATGTACCGTTACTTCCGGGTAGTCAATTGTTGGCTGATGAAGAGGAAGCACTGCTTGAGGCTGACCGTATTGGCTATCCTGTGATGCTGAAAAGTACCGCGGGTGGTGGCGGTATCGGCATGCGCTTGGTGTGGAATGCGGAAGAACTGAAAGATGCCTACGCAACCGTGTCGTATTTAGCGCAAGCCAACTTTAAAGATGCAGGTTTATACCTCGAGAAATTTGTCCAAAATGCCCGTCATATCGAAGTGCAAATTTTTGGTGATGGTAACGGCTTAGTCTTGGCGCTTGGTGAGCGTGATTGTTCAGTGCAACGTCGTAACCAGAAAGTGATTGAGGAAACGCCTGCACCACATCTGAATGATACGCAACGTGCTTATATCCAAAATGTTGCGATTCAATTGATGCAATCAGTAAATTACCGCTCGGCAGGTACGGTTGAATTTGTGATGGATACTGACACGCAAGAGTTCTATTTCTTGGAAGTAAATACCCGTTTACAAGTGGAACACGGTGTGACGGAACAAGTCTTTGGTGTGGATTTAGTGGAATGGATGGTCACTCTAGGCAGTGGTGATTGGAAAGCACCAACCTCAAAACTTGAATCCAAAGGTCATTCGATTCAAGTGCGTCTCTATGCCGAAGACCCAATCAAAAACTTCCAACCAAGTGCAGGGCTGTTGACGCATGTCGAGTTTGATACCAATGCCCGTAATGAAACGTGGATAGAAACGGGTTCAAACGTTTCATCTTTCTATGACCCGATGATTGCCAAAATCATTGTGACTGCGGATGATCGTAGCTCAGCCATCCAAGCCATGACCGACACACTCGCTAAAACCCAAGTAGCAGGCATTGAAACCAACCTTGAATATCTACAAAACATCATCGACTGTGATGTGTTTAAAGCCGGTACGCAAACCACACGCTTTTTAAATACCTTTGAGTGGAAAACTCAAAAAATTGAAGTGCTCCAAGCCGGCATTCAAACCGCCGTGCAGGATGTTACAGGGCGTTTGGGCTATTGGGATGTCGGTGTGCCACCATCGGGTGCAATCGATCCCCTGTCTTTAAATGTCGCCAACCAACTTTTGGGTAATGCACCCAATACCGCAGGTCTGGAATGTACCCTTCAAGGCCCAAGCTTAAAATTCCATTGTGACAGTCAAATCGTGCTTGCAGGTGGCGATATGCCATCGACTTTGGATGGTGTGTCTGTACCGATGTGGAAAACCGTGAATGTGCGTAAAGGTCAGGTGTTAAAATGTGGCAAGATTACCACAGGTTGCCGTACCTATATCGGGATTAAAGGTGGTCTGAATGTACCTGAATATTTAGGTTCACAAGCGACCTTTACCCTAGGTCAGTTTGGCGGTCATGCAGGGCGTAATTTACTGATTGGCGATATGCTACCCATCACCGCATTTACGTCAAGTGAAGTGAAAACATTAGCCGAAAATCAAATCCCGACATTCTCAAACACTTGGGAAATTGCGGTGATGTATGGCCCACATGGTGCGCCTGATTTCTTTACCAAAAACGACATTGATACCTTCTTTGCCAACGAATTTGAAATTCACTTTAATTCAAGCCGTACTGGTATCCGTTTGATTGGGCCAAAACCTGAATGGGCACGTCAGGACGGTGGTGAAGCCGGTCTGCATCCATCCAATATTCATGACAATGCTTATGCGATTGGTGCGATTGATTTCACTGGTGATATGCCAATTATCTTGGGCCCAGATGGTCCAAGCTTAGGTGGTTTCGTGTGTCCTGCGGTAGTGATCAATTCTGAACTGTGGAAACTCGGTCAACTGAAAGCAGGCGATAAAATCAAATTTGTCCCTGTGAGCTATCATCAAGCCAAATTGCTGAATGAAAAATATTATGCACAATTAACTGCTGAAGATACGCAAGCGGTCACTTTTGATGAATCGTTCTATCCTGAAATCAGCACGCTGAAATCTGCCATTTTAGATACATTAAAAGGTCAGAATGGTACGCCTGATGTGGTGTACCGTCCTGCGGGCAACAACTATATGTTGGTGGAATATGGCGAACTGGTTTTAGATTTAAACCTGCGTTTCCGTATCCATGCGCTGATGCAATGGGTGAAAGATCAGAACATTCAAGGCATTATTGACCTGACACCGGGTATTCGTTCACTGCAAATTCATTTCGATTCGACCCAGCTGGACCAGCTAGACCTGTTGTGTCTGCTACAGGTAGCTGAAGCAGAACTGCCAGATGTGACCCAAATGCAAGTACCGTCGCGTACTGTATATCTGCCACTGGCGTGGGAAGACTCTCAAACGCAACTGGCGACTGAACGCTATATGCAAACTGTGCGCCCTGATGCGCCTTGGTGTCCAGATAATATCGAATTTATCCGCCGTATTAATGGTTTAAAAGACAAACAAGCCGTGAAAGATGTGGTCTATAACGCCAATTATTTGGTCATGGGCTTGGGCGATGTGTACTTGGGTGCGCCTGTGGCAACGCCACTTGATCCGCGTCAGCGTTTGGTGACCACCAAATATAACCCAGCACGGACATGGACGCCTGAAAATGCCGTTGGTATTGGCGGTGCCTATATGTGTGTCTATGGTATGGAAGGTCCGGGTGGTTATCAGTTCGTCGGTCGCACGTCACAAATGTGGTCACGCTACCGTAAAAACCCTGATTTTGAACAAGGCATGCCGTGGTTATTGCGCTTCTTTGACCAGATTAAGTTTTATGAAGTGTCTGAGGCTGAACTCATGCACATGCGTGAGGACTTTAAAGCAGGTCGTTTAAAATTGCGTATTGAAGAAGGAGTACTCAACCTCAAAGAGTACAATGACTTTTTAAATAAAAACCAAGAATCTATTTCTGCCTTTAAAGCGGTGCAACAAGCCAACTTTGATGCAGAACGCCGTCGCTGGCATGAAGCAGGACTGGCGGAATATGTCTCTGAAAGTCTGGATGCTGTGGATGATGGTGAAGGCGTTGAAGTGCCTGAAGGTGGCTGTGCGGTGGAATCGCATATGCCGGGTTCAATCTGGAAAATTGAATGTCAGTCGGGTGATATTGTAGAAGAAGGTGCAACGCTTGCTGTGATTGAAGCGATGAAGATTGAGATTCCGATTATTGCCCCTGAGCGTATGCGAGTGGATACTATTACCATTGAAAAAGGGCAAACAGTGAAAACGGGACAGGTGTTATTTACATTGGCACCATTGGTTTGATGATATAGATATTAAAAAGACCGCTTAGGCGGTCTTTTTATTTGGTAAAGGGTTTTCAGAAATAATGTGTTCGAAAACTTTTTCACATAGTTCTTTGGCAGATTCGGTTAATTCCCATTCAACATGATCCATGACCGTTAGAACTAAGCGACAAAATTTAAGTTTTTCTTTAATAGTGCCTGATTGGTCAGAAAAACATTTTTTAGGCTTGTCATCAGTGGTTCTAGGATTACCAACTCTAATTTGGTCATCAAGAATTTTACCAATACCATTTTTTGCATGAAAATAATCATGTTCTTCTATTAGAGTGACAATATCAAAACCTTCTTTGGTATCTGCTTGCATACCATCCATGGATAGATGATTGGAAAGAGCATTTCTTTTTGTCTCATCATCCTGAAAAGCATTATTTAAGCCTAAAAATTTAATACGGCAAGCATGATAAATAATGTTTGATGGCAGGGTATTTTCAGTTTCTTTACACTCTAAAAGGAAAAACTTTTCTCCTAGTTTTTCTTCTAAACTTGTAGCTCTCATGCCTTTATTTTTAGTTTTAATATCACCATCAGCTATAAGAAACACACTACTAGAAGTTAAGAGAGCATTCATACCGCAATCATCTAAATGATCAGTAAATTCTTCACTAAAATCCCAATGCGTTAAGTTACTACCAGCATATTCCACAAATGTGTAATGGTAATTCGGCATTAATCTTTGAATATCTAATAACCTAAATTTATATAAATCTAAATTATTAGGTTTTCCTTCAACCACTAAAGCTTCTTCTTGTTTTAATACATCTAAATATTTCTGCATATATTTAGTGATATACAGTCGATCTGTAATGCCTTCCACCCAAATCGTACAGTTAGCCAAATAAATAGAAGAAGGACGTACGCCTAATGAAGCAAGTAAGTCACGATCACGGTCGCAACGATAAATTTTAAATTCGAATTCGTTTGGATTATCTTGTTTCGATTGCTTTACGAACTTTTGAATCATCACTTGGTCAGATTCATCCGCCATATCGAGTAAGTGATTTGAGTGTGTTGTAAAGAAGTAATAATGAAGGGTCTCATTCAGATAGAAGTTCATTAATTGGCGAACCATACCTGCATGCATGTGAAGCTCAGGCTCTTCTATAAAGAAAGCATGTGTTTCTGTATTTCCTTCTTTATCTTTGTTTTTTATATAGGCTTCATAGGTTAGGATAATCGCTTGTTGCAAACCATCACCCAATTCATAAATAGGTCTTTGTCTATCTGAACCGATTTTGATGTTCACTACATCTTGATCATGCTTCGGAATCAATGAAACAGCTTCATTATCAAAGAAATATTGGCTTAGTTTTTCTTCATAATTTTTAATTATTTCACGTTGTTCAGGTTCACCTAGAAGATGGATTTTAAGCTCATGATATAAACACTCACCAGTAATAATATTTTCAGTATTAAATTTACTTGTATCCATAAAATAATCTTTTTGCGCACGCTCGATATACGGTTGACGGTTATTTTGATCAGTTACAGGGCGCATTCCTCGTAGGATAGGTATATAGAATTCTTGATTTTGGTCAGTTAAATGGTTGTCAAATTCACTTACATACTGAATTATTTGTTCAATTATTGTGCTAAATTCCGAGTTATATTCGATTCTGATGTTTTTCAGTTGAGTGATAGTTCCTGTATAAGCTTCTTTATATTTATTTCTTGGAAATGGCGGGAAATTTATAACATTTTGTATAAGTTGTAGTAACTTGGAGCGATTGTCACCGGAACTCATACTTCCAAACCATATGGTATTGTGAGTTTTTTCAACTATAGATTTTAAATCAGTGAAAAAACTGGTTAAACATGGAAAAGAAAAATCACTAATTTTATATTTTTGATCTAAAAATAAACTTCTCATAAATCGGCTTTTGCCAGCATTATTTTTACCAATAAAAAAATTTAATCTCTTTATTTCTATTGAATATGGACAATCATCGTTAATATCAGATTTATAACCATGTATATTTTCAGCCCAATAATATAATTTTTCCGACATAAAAAAGCCCCCAGATATGGGAGCTAATTTAGCAGTAATTCATTATTTTTCAAATAATTTATGAAATAGTGATTGATTCAAATCTGGTTGTCTTTGTTTTAGAAGTATAACACCTAGATAGATAACGGCCGGAATCACTCAGCCACACTTTGATGCACACTCGAACCCCAATGGTGCAAAATGGACTATTTTTTAGCCGCACTTAATAAAATTAAATCATCCTTATTCTGACTTATATATGTATGTGATAGATTTTAAAAGTATTCTTTTTAAATCTATTCTATTTTTATATTGTGGCATGCTTTATGCTTTTATTTATATACAACATAAATAGAGGAGAGCAATACACTTGATCACTCATAATCACAAACATCGGTTAACCATTCATGTATAAAAAGAATAGCAAGGACATGATCATCAAAATGGAATAAACCGGTGAAATACAAAACTTACTTTTGCTTTAGAACAAGCCCCATCTCACTGTTATGGGGCTTTTTTTCGCCTTTTTACCCAATTTTATTTATCACGTCCCAATAAGCACAAACTGGCACGCTTTCTGCATTTTCCTAAGTAATACGAAATTTTGGTTTTGTAATATCCACAGGAGATGCACATGAACAATCCGACATCAAATAAAAAAATGCATCCATGGCTTCACTTTCTGGTTGAGCTGCTCAGCGTACGCGCAGGCTTTCACATTAAACAGTCTTCCCAATATCAACCCAAGGATCAACATCGTGCCTAAACAAAAATTGGCACGGATCAGTATTACCGTGCCAGAAACCACGCTGCATGCGATGGATCAAAAAATTGTTGAGCAGCACTATGAAAGCCGCTCGCAGGCCATTGTCGACATGATTAACCGCCACCTGATTGATGATCTGGTGATTCGCGATGAAGTCATGGTTGGCACACTCACCTTGCTCTATGACGTCAGCCTGAAACCGCTGCGCAGTCAACTGGTCGATCTGCAGCAGCAGTATCTGGCACAAGTGATCAATTCGCTTCATATTCAGCTGGATGATGAAAAAATTCTGCAAGTCATGCTGATGCAGGGCGCGAGCAGTGATTTGAAAGAAATAAGCGAACAATTTATTGCACTGAAAGGCGTGATTAAAGGGCATCTCGAACTGATGGATGCCGTCATGCCACCCATTCCACAAAATACCGAACACACTTAAGGAGAACAGCTGTGCACAACTTATGGACTGTACAGGACTGGCAACACGCCTACCAGAATAACAATATCCAGCTTAGTGACCTGATTGAGTATGTTGCCGGATTGAATAATGACGATCATGCCTGGATTTCAATTGCAACAGCAGCACAATTACAGGCACAAATTGATGCATTGACTGGTGCAGATATCGAAAGCTTGCCACTTTATGGGGTGCCATTTGCAGTCAAGGACAATATTGATGTTGCGGGGTTCTATACCACAGCGGCTTGTAAAGAAGCAGCTTATCTGGCGACTTCCGATGCAACCGCAGTAGCCAAATTAAAAGCTGCTGGCGCGATTGTCGTGGGTAAAACCAATCTGGATCAGTTTGCGACAGGTCTGGTCGGTGTGCGCTCTCCATACGGTGCGGTGAAGAACAGCTTTAATCCTGAATATATCAGTGGTGGTTCGAGCTCAGGTTCCAGTGTAGTCGTAGCAAACGGATTAGTGCCATTTTCACTGGGTACAGATACTGCAGGTTCAGGACGTGTACCGGCAGGGCACAATAACATTGTCGGACTCAAACCAACCAAAGGCTGGTTCTCGACTACAGGCCTGATTCCGGCTTGCCGCACCATCGATGTGATTTCGATTTTTGCCTTAACGGTGGATGATGCCTGGCAGGTGGCGCAAGTCATGCAAGGCTATGATGCCAGCGATGATTATTCCAGAATGCATCCTCAGAATGTACCGAACCAATTTTCAAAAGGGAAAATTGCCATTCCGGATACACTGGAATTTTATGGCGATGCTGAAACTGAAAAAGCATTCCAGCTGGCGATCGCACGTGTACAAAGCTTGGGTTATACGGTTGAGCCGATTGATTTTACTCCATTTCAGCAACTGGCAGCGGCCCTGTATAACCGCTCTTGGGTGGCTGAACGTACCAGCGCCGTGGAAAAAATGGTGCAACGCGAGCAGACCCATCCGGTTATTGGCCACATTATTGCGCAGGCAGACCGGTTCAGTGCGGTCGATGCCATGCAGGATGAATATGAACGCGCCCGCCTGAGCCGTGTTATTCAAAATACGCTGGCAGTGTATGATGCCTTGATGGTACCGACCGCACCCACCATTTATCGTATTGCAGAAGTAGAAGCCGATCCTCTGGTCAAAAACAGCCACATGGGCGCTTATACCAATTTCGTCAATTTTGCTGACCTGTCTGCTTTGGCAATGCCAAATACAATCCGTGCTGATGGTTTGCCAACGGGCGTGACCTTTATTGCGCCAGCCTGGATGGATGAGGCACTGGCCAAATTCGGGCAAAAATGGCAGCAATCGAGCCAGTTAAAACTGGGCACTTCTGAACGCAACTATGAAAAAACAACTGAAATCTCATCAGGGCACAGCGTCAAACTGGCTGTCGTCGGAGCACATCTGACCGGCATGCCACTGAATTTTCAGCTGACCACATGTGGTGGCACCCTGATCAAGCAGACCCGGACTGCTTCGCATTACAAACTGTATTCTTTAAAAAATACCACACCGCCAAAACCTGGCCTGCAATACAACGCCAAAGGTTTTTCAATTGAAGTAGAGGTCTGGGATATTCCGCGTGCACTGTTCGGGGACATTGTTGCAGAAGTTCCGGCACCTTTGGGCATTGGCAATGTCCAGTTGATTGATGGTTCTTGGGTCAAAGGCTTTATCTGTGAAGGCTATGCACTGGAAGACGCGACTGATATCAGTCAATTCGGGGGCTGGCGCGAATTTATGAAATCTAGACAACTTTCAAATACCAAATTTAAATGTGAATGCATAGGGGAAGTCGCAAAATGATCAAAAAAGCACTGATGTCCGTTTCCGTACTGTCTGTAATCCTTTTTAGTGGCTGTGACAATACCGCTAAAGTACCTGAACCAAGTGCCAAGGCAGAAGGACGTGTGACTACTCAGCCCATCCGGATTGGTTATAGTGACTGGCCCGGATTTGTGGCTTGGCAGGTGGCGATTGAAAAAGGCTGGCTGGAAGATGCCGGAGTTAATGCCGATTTTAAATGGTTTGACTATTCTGCTTCACTCTCTGCATTCGCAGCGAATCAGCTGGACGCCGTACTAGTCACCAATGGTGATAATCTGGTCACTGGCTCTGGCGGTACCAAGGGTGTGATGATCATGGCGACTGATTATTCAGCTGGAAATGACGTAATTATTGCCAAGAACGGGATTAACTCGATACAGGATTTGCGAGGAAAAACTGTTGCGACTGAAAAAGGTCTGGTGGATCACTTGCTGCTATCCACTGCACTGGATGATGCCAAAGTTGGCCTGAATGAGGTTAAGCTGGTCAATACCATGACCAATGAGCTGCCACAGGTGTTTGCCACACCTGATATTGATGCGATTGCTGTATGGCAGCCGGTGGCCAATCAGGCTCTATCTGCGGTAGCTGGCTCAAAAATCATTTTTACTTCCAAAGATAAACCTGGCCTGATTTACGATACCCTGACTGTAAACCCGGCCCATCTGGAAGCCAATAAAGAGCAATGGAAAAAGGTAATTCAGGTCTGGGATAAAACCGTCAAATACATCAATGACCCGGCGACTCGTGAAGAAGCAGCACAGATCATGTCCAAACGGGTCGGTGTTGACCCGAAAACCTATATGCAGTTTATTGACGGTACACATTTGCTGGATCTGGCAGCCAACAAGAAAGTATTTACCAAAGGTAATGGTTTTGATTCAATTTATGGCTCAACCTATCATGTGAACAAGTTCAATGTGGCTAACGGCATTTATACAACGGAAATGAATGTGGATGGTGTGATTGTTCCAACTTTGGTACAAGAACTCAAATAGAGCTTGCCGCCTCATTCCGGAATGTAAACTAAAGCTATAAAAAATCCCCAGATTGGGGGATTTTTTATAGCCAGATGAATATTAAAAAATTAAAGCTGCGTACTTTTGGAAAAGACATTAATAAAAATAATGCCAATGATCATAAACGTCAGTCCGATCAGTGCAGGGAGATCTAGCTGCTGTTTAAATACCAGCAAGCCAACTGTTGAAATCAGGATAATACCAGCCCCTGACCAGATCGCATAAGCAATACCCATCGGAATAGTTTTCATGGTCAGTGACAGAAAAAACAGGGCAATTGCATAGCCGGCAATAGTGGCAAGTGAAGGCCAGAGCACGCTAAAACCATTGGAAGCTTTCAATGCAGAAGTTGCAATGACTTCTGCAATAATAGCAATCGAAAGATATAAAAAAGACATATTTCTCCCTATAGCACCCGTTCTGCATGATGCATCAGGTGATCCTGTTCTGATTTCAGCCAGCCTTCAGCTTGTGTAGTCGTGGAGGTCGCATATTGAAATTGGTAATCCGGCTGGTATATATCCAGCTCAAAAATCAGGTCAATGTCGCGACCATCTAAAATGACGCTCTGAACCAGACGGGTTTCATTGAGAACTTCAAAATTTTCCAGATTAAAGGTTTTGCCTGTTTCGCTTGTGCGGGTGCTATAAGTTTTAGCTTGAGCATCAGTCCCGATAGAAACCTCAAAACTCTCCAATAAAGCAAACACAGTCGGATCGACAGCTTTCAAATCCATTTGAGCGACTGCACTTTGCACTTCAGGCAAACGCGTTAGGGCATAGGCAATATGATCAGCACAAATAATCAGGCCACCATCCATTTCCAGTTTCTGGCCAGATTGCACTTCAATTGCAGATTGCAGCCGCAAGCCTAAAAACAGGCCACGTTGTACCTGCTGGCGCCAGTCTTCGACATAGACATGACTTGGAGAAAATTCCAGAATGCAGTTGCCAATCGCATGCAACTTGGCTGGTTCCGGCCACTGCACATGATTCTGGTAATTGGCGTAGTCTTTTACTTCCCAGGACAAAAGTTGGCTGGCGCTATCCCAAAGCGTATTGCCAATCCAGCCTTGGCGTTCCTGAACAGCAGTTCCCGTCTGGCTTTTTAGACGAAGATCAATGGTAAAACTGCGCGACTGAAACCAATACACAATGGTATTTTCATCAGTCAGGCCATTAAAAAAGCTGATGCTTTTACGCCGGAAGGCCCCATATAAAAAGTCCGGAATCATCTCTGGGTGAGAGGTCGTGGGTTTTAAAGTTTTAATTACTTCAAACAGATTCATGATACTGTCACCGCCTGTTCTTCAAGTCCAAAAGAGGAAAGGGGTACAGCATTTTTTAAGACCAATTCACCGCTAGCGACGCGCTGTTTTAAATATTGAAAGGTCTGGGCGGTCTGATTAAACAGGTGCTCCCCCCCGATCAGGGCAGTATATTTGCTGTTTTCAGTGTGAATAACCGGTTCAATCACGGTGTCATAATTGCAGGCACAAAACAGCGGAAATGAATAGCGCTCTTCCGACACTTTTTTCACCCGATGCTTGGTGGCCAGATATTTACCATTGGACAGGATTTCCATCATGTCGCCAATGTTCATCACCAGAGTATTTTCAATCAGTGGAATATCGATCCATTCACCGGCTTTATTCAAAACCTGTAAGCCGGGTGCGGTGGGTAACAGCAAGGTAAAGCATTCGTAATCGGTATGTGCGCCAATGCCTTCGGCATCTTGCACTTCCGGGTTATAAGGATAATGAATCAAGCGTAGCTGACTTGGTGCATCAGTGATTTTATCTGCGAAGAAGTCTTCTTTGACCCCCAATGCCAGTGCAAAGGCCGCAAAAATCTGCTGGCTGATTCCACGCAAGTGGCCATAATACTGGCTGACGACTGCCTGAAAGTTTGAATCTTCTGGCCACAAAGTTGGTCCTAGTAAAGGGCAATCGGTTTCCGGTCCCGGATAGTCATAATTAACATCATAGGCTTCTTTTAAATCATAACTGTTGCCCGCAAACTGTTCTTCGCCAATCGGTACATAACCGCTATGATTTTTGGATTTGCCAATATAGTGCTGCATCTTGGTGTCCAGATCCTGAGAAAAATAGGACTGGGCCATTTCAATCACGACTTTGGCGTATTCAAAATTAAACTGGTTACCTTGTAAATAAAGAAAGCCAACCTCTCTACAAGCCTGATCCAGAGCATTGGCAACCTCAATGCGATCAGCTAAGTCCGGACTTTGCAATTTTGAAATATCAACCAGTGGAAGTACATATTGCGCTTGCATGACAATCACCTCTAATGTTGGTCGTCCAACACAGCGATTAAAACCTTCGGGTCGTCCCAACGGTATTTTGGATAAGATTATTTTATACTGCTGACCTTGGTCATGCGCGGAATGACCGGCAGTTCTGCCAGAGCTGGGTCCAGTTCATCTTCTTCAGCATGCACCAGATGATCGACATGCTGTCTTAACTGTTTAAATTCTGGAGTCAGCATCAGTTCCGGGTGGCGTGGACGAGGGAGATCTACTTCAATAATTTCCTTGATTTCACCCGGATTGGCTTTGAGTGCCACAATCCGGTCAGCCAGTAAAATGGCTTCATCCATATCGTGAGTCACAAAAATGATCGTGATATCAATGTTTTGCCACAGGTCCATCAGGTGACGCTGCATTTTTTGCCGCGTATGCGGATCAAGTGCCCCAAAAGGTTCATCCATCAGCAGGATTTTCGGTTCATTGACCAATGCACGGGCAATCGCGACACGCTGTTTCATCCCGCCAGACAGCTCATGCGGATACTGGTTTTCATACTTTTCCAGACCAATAATATTGATCCATTCACGGGCCTGTGCTTCGGCTACTGCACTGCTTTGGCCTTTCATGCGCGGACCAAACATGACATTTTCCTTGACGGTTTTCCAAGGAAACAGGGTATAGCCCTGAAATACCATGCCACGCTCCGGACTTGGACCGGTAATTGGTTTGCCATCGACCAGAATCTCGCCACTGCTATAAGGATCCAGACCAGCAACTACACGGCTAAAGGTTGACTTGCCACAACCGGAAGGCCCAATCACACAGATGAACTCCTGCTTATGAATTTTCAGATCTAGTGCATTTAAAACTGTACGTTCGGTTTTACCATGACTGAATTTTTGCGTAAGCTGTTTGGCTTCAAGGATCACCGGGCGGGCGTAAATTTTGTCAAAGTATTCACGGGTATTAAATTCAGTGTGTTGCATCAGTTAGCTCCCGGTTTCCATTTAAATAGGCGCTGTCCCAGTTTCATTAAAATTACATCGCAAACCAGGCCAATCACACCAATGATCAAGATAGCTGCGAAGACATTCGCAAAGTTCTGATAACGAGCCTGTTGGGTAATAAACCAGGTAATACCCGAGGTACTACCAATCAGTTCAGCCACGATTAAATAGGTCCATGCCCAACCCAGCAGCACGCGCAGATTACGATAAATTTCTGGCATGGCTGCCGGAATCACCACATGAAATAGACTTTTAATTTTATTAGTACCCAAAGTGAAACCGGCCTCAATCAGACTACGATCGACCAGACGTGTGGTATTGGCAATAATTAGAATTTGCTGAAACAGGGTGCCGATGACAATGATGGCTATTTTGGGTGCATCATTGATTCCTAAAATAGCGACGGCAAGCGCGCCAAAGGCCGGGGCAGGCAGGTAGCGGAAAAACTCGATAAAAGGTTCGGTCAACTGGGAAAGTTTATTGGAAAAACCACATAAAATACCGAGTGGAATACCAATCAGTGAAGAAATAAAGAATGCCGTAAACACCAGCTTGATACTGTGCCAAAGGCTTTCATGAAACCAGGGAACATTGGCCTGAGCAGGTGCAGTGGTAAAAGCTGTGACCAGTGCAGTTGCAACTTCGTGCGGTGCGGGCAAATAAATTGGATTGACGAGTATACCTTGCGGTGGAGCAAGACCTTGATCTATTGCAGACTGGGCAGCAGAAAAAAAGGTATTTTTATCAATACGACTATCAACCTGTAAATAGGCAACACTACCTGAATCCGTAATTTGGACTTGTGGATGCCAGATCCAGGGTAAATAACTGACTGCACACCAAATTAAAACTGGTATTAGAAAAGACCCCAAGCCAAATAGCAGTTTGTTTCTTGAACTGAGTTCATGTGCAACGTAACTCATAGTGTTGCCCCTCAATATTACAAATTTTATAAAACGTAATACTGATTAAGCAAAATGAATGCCAAGCCTACAAAGCAGAAGAGTAATTATAGAATTTCAAGCTAAAACTGGTTTATATTTTTTAATTTAACTATATGTTTTAAAATAATAAATATAATTATATTTAAGGCGGTGAAAAAACAGATTACAAGGCTAATCAAAACCATCATATTAAACAAATAATGCATTTATTTAGGGCTTTATTCTTCTAGAAATAAAATAATTCTAGATTAATTAATTTTTTCATTAACTTATTAAAACTACCAACAGGAATACTTAGAGATAAAACAAGTTAAGGTATAAAATTATACTTAAAAAGTTATGGAAAATTACAGATAAAAAGCAAATAATTATTCAGTATAGAGGGGGAGTACTTTTCATAATATAGACCCGGAGCTCAGCAGCAATTTAGCTCAATGAATAACAATAATTTTGAATAATAAGGCTTACATTCACTAGATTTTGTTATTCAAGCGCCACGGATCAGGTGTAGAGCACAGTATGAGAAGAAGATTATATAAAAATGATAAGTACTGAACAGAAAAATGGTCCTGAACCGATACACAGGACCGACATGGAGGTAAGTATATGAGTAATCTCAATATACAGACAGAAGGAAGTATAAGTAAATCAAGTGTATATACCTGGTACGTCGTACTGCTGTGTATGCTGGCCTATATTTTTTCGTTTATTGACCGGCAGATTCTGGCACTGATGATCGAGCCGATCAAGGCTGACCTGAATCTGACTGACACCCAGTTTAGCCTGCTGCATGGTTTGGCTTTTTCCCTGTTTTATGCCTTTATGGGATTGCCACTTGCCTATATTGCTGACCGTTTTTCCCGGCCAAAACTGATTTCTATCGGAATTATTTTCTGGAGTCTGGCTACAGCATTCTGCGGACTCAGTAAAAACTTCGTGCAGCTTTTCTTGAGCCGTATGGGGGTCGGAATTGGTGAAGCTGCTCTGTCACCTGCTGCTTACTCGATGTTTAGCGATATGTTTAGCAAAGAAAAACTGGGACGTGCAGTAGCAGTTTATTCAATTGGTTCTTTTGTAGGAGGCGGCATTGCCTTTCTGGTCGGTGGCTATGTTATTGGATTGCTGAAGGACACAAGCCTGATTGATGTGCCATTTTTTGGTATGTTAAAAGCCTGGCAAATGGCATTTATTATTGTTGGATTACCCGGCATTTTTATTGGCCTGCTATTTATACTCACTGTGAAAGAGCCAAAGCGTAAAGGTCAGCGTCTTAATGCTCACGGTGAAGTAGAAAAAGTCAGTTTTAAATCCAGCTTCAGTTTTATTGGCAAGCACCGTAAAACTTTTACTTGCCATTATCTGGGTTTTACATTTTATGCGATGGCACTGTACTGTTTAACCAGCTGGACACCTGCTTTTTATATGCGGAAATATGGAATGACCCCGACAGAAGCCGGTTATATGCTAGGTAGTGTATTGCTGGTGGCTAATACTTTAGGTGTATTCTGTGCAGGCTGGCTAAATGACTGGTTTGTTAAAAAAGGCCGTAAAGATGCCCCTATGATTACAGGTGTTATTGGAATCACAGGGTTAATTTTGCCGATCATGTTTTTTACGCAAGTTGAACCATTATGGCTCTCTGTTACCTTGCTGGTGCCTGCAATGTTCTTTGCGTCATTTCCAATGCCTATTTCCACTACGGCGATGCAAATGCTGGCACCAAACCAGTTACGTGCTCAGATCTCGGCAATTTTTCTGCTAATCAGTAATCTGGTTGCAGTAGGAATTGGAACGACACTGGTTGCATTAATTACTGACAAAATCTTTGAAAATCCATTGATGGTAGGCATGTCTTTATCAATTGTTGGCGCAATTTCATGTGTAGTGGCTTTTCTGCTGCTGAAATTTGGCTGTAAAGCGTTTGCCCAAAGTATGCAAAAGGAACATGCAGCTTAGGAAGAGAACATATCATATTTATGCCTATTGCTTGCAGTAGGCATTTTTTATTTAAAAATAAATAAAACTTAGATGGAGCTGGAATATGAGCCTGATTTCACAACTAGACCGTCTGCATTATCTTGATCATTTTTTATTGTTCAGTTCGACCGACTATCACACTATTAAACAGCAGATCAGCCATTATCTGTGCCCCCATCAGTTTGAGGTAGATTCCAGCCAGATTCTAAATACGCGTCTTAATGGTTTTAGCTTTGGCACATCAGCACTCTATGATCTGAAATACAGTGCGCCTGTGGCAATTACTATAGATGAATCTTCTGCCCATTATCTGTTCAGAGTTACGCTTGAGGGCGAGTGCAAGATCGAACATGATGCCCGGCTGATTATACAGTCACCTGGTATTATGACGGTTTCACATCCCCATAGTAAAAATCGGATTATTACCAGCCAGCACTGTCGTAATATTATTCTGAAGCTGTCCAGACAGGAGGTTGATACACAGCTCTACAAAATGCTCGGCCATATGGTAGCAGAGCCACTACTGTTTGACTGCGGTATATCCTGTACGACAGAAGGTGTCGAGGCGATTATCGAAACTCTGAACTATCTTTGTCATGCCCATTACAACATCCAGCATTGGGATACTATTTCTGAAAGCTTCGGCCGATATCTGATTGAGCTGATTTTACTGAAGGTTCCGAATAATTATACTGCGCAACTGCAGCAAAGGGGGAAAGTTATATTACCTGGCTATATGAACAAAGCCAGACAGTATATTGCCCGGCATATCCGAAATAATATTGTACTGGCAGAGCTGGGCAAGCAGTGCGGAGTATCGGTGCGGACCCTGCAAAAAGGCTTTAACCAGTATTTCCATCAAACCCCAATTGACTATATTCGAGACTTGCGTATTAAACTCATCCATCATGAGTTACAGCATAGCCAAGCGCATGAAACTGTAACTGATATTCTGCTGCGTAATGGTATTAACAGTTTAGGGCATTTTTCTACACTTTATAAAAAACGGTACGGTTGTCTGCCATCACAGACTTTGAGGCAGGCACATGCGCATTGTTCATCTTATTTCGTAAACTGAACAATCTGTTCGTAATCGGGTAAGACAGCCCGATTTCTCCTGATTAGCATCAAGTAAAAGCAGATCAGGAAAATTACCAATGAAAATTACGGTACTGGGCGGTGGCCATGGCTGTTATGCAGCAGCAGTAGAAATGACTGAAAAAAATCACGAGGTAATATGGTGGCGCCGTGATACACAGGCCCTAAAGCGGCTGGCAGAAGCGGGCAAGTTAAAAATCAAGGACTATCAGGGCAATCGTTCAGTCAGTGTCGGATTTCAGAATAGTCAGATCACTTTATGTGAGGATTTACAGCAAGCGGTTCAACAGGCAGCGCTTATCGTTATACCTTTACCAGCGACAACTCATGAGGATCTGGCCCGACAGATAGCGCCCTATTTGCAGGAAGGGCAAGTGGTTTTTCTGCCGCCGGGGACTTTTGGAAGTTATATCTTCGCGCAAGCCATGAAAGAGGCAGAAAATTATGCCCAAGTCGCATTTGCAGAAACAGGTACGCTACCTTATCTGGTCCGTAAACACGCTGCTGACCAGATTGTGGTGAGTGGCTACGCTACCCGATTACCTACCGGTGTTTTTCCGAGCCAGTTATCTGAGCGGGCTTTTCAGATACTTCAGCAGGCTTATCCGAGTATTGAGCCACTTGAGAATAGCCTAAGTGGAGCACTGATGAATGCCGGACCAGTAATCCATCCACCCCTGATACTAATGAATGCCGGAGCACTAGAGTATTTTGAAACCTGGGATATTCACAATGAAGGGACTCAACAGTCTATTCGCAGGGTGACTACTCAGCTGGATACTGAACGTATTCAAGTTCGTGAAGCGCTTGGTTATAGTGCACCACATTTTCCTCTGGCAGATCATTATAATAAAGAAGGAGAAGGTAATGAGTGGATGTATGGCCATGGGGCACATGGAAAATTGACCGACAGTGGAGACTGGCGTGAAGATATCGATCTGCATACCCACCGATATATGCTCGAAGATACCAAGTTGGGGTTGTCTTTTCTAGTTTCTGTTGGGCGCTGGGCTGGAGTACCGACACCAGTTGCCGAAGGTTTACTGAATCTTGCCTCGGCAGTCACAGGAGAGAATTTCTATCAAACTGGTCGTACCCTGGAAAATCTGCAACTAGCCCAAAAAAGCCGTCAGGAAATGACTGCCATTCTACAGCAGGGAGCCTGATATGCAGTTAATCAAACAAATTGCTGTGGTTGGAGCAGGGCGTATGGGAAAAGCAATTTCGATTGCTTTTGCCTATGCAGGATTAAATATTCAGTTGATAGATGCCAGAGAACGCGATCCAGAAGAATTCCATATATACAGGCAAAAGATTATTAGCGATATTTCTCAGGAGTTGCAGCTCTTGGTTAGTATCAACTTTATTCAGGCAGCATACGTTGAAACTATTTTAAAACGTATTGAAGTAACCAGCAGAAATAAATCACAGAATTTTTTAAGTCATTGTGAGCTGGTAATGGAAGCTGTTCCTGAGCTTAAAGAGATTAAACAGGAAATATTTAAATGGCTGGATCAATATCTGCCATCAGAATGTATTGTTGCGTCTACTACTTCGACTTTCTTGGTGAGCGAGATTGCCCAGATGCTTTCTGTTCCGGAACGGGTAATCAATGCACACTGGCTAAATCCGGCTTATCTGATGCCTCTGGTAGAGTTAAGCCGGACAGCAGAAACTTCAGATTTAGTGGTGGAGCGCCTTAAAGCATTCTTGAAAATTATTGGTAAGGTACCCGTCGTATGTCAGGCCAGTGCGGGCTATATTGTGCCGCGTATTCAGGCACTGGCCATGAATGAAGCTGCCCGTATGGTTGAAGAAGGCGTAGCTTCGGCAGAAGATATTGATATTGCGATTAGAACCGGATTTGGTCTGCGTTTTTCTGTACTGGGCCTGCTTGAGTTTATTGACTGGGGTGGAGGTGATATTTTGTTTTATGCTTCACAGTATCTGGAAAAAGAACTGGGTACACGTTATAGCGCCCCGGCTATTATTGCTGAAAACATGCAAAATAAAAGAAATGGGCTACGTGAAAAACAGGGCTTTTATAATTATCATACGGTAGATATTGATAGCTATAAATTACAGGTATTGAAGGCCTTTACCACCCGCATTGCTGTAGCAGGTCTACAGCCTGAACCGGATATTTTAAAGCATCCGGTATCAATAAATAAGACTGGCATCAATTAGAAGGCATCAGGTCAAACAATTTTTTTAACTGCTTGTTTAAGTCATGCAGCTCCTCCTCTTCAAAAGCATGCAGAATTCCGGCCAGGGTTACCTGGCTGATCTGGTTGATCTGTTCAACCATCTGCTGGCCTTTTTCAGTAAGTTTCACCATAGACACCCGCTCATCAAGTTGTGAGGAAAAAACTTCCACAATATCGTCTTCAACCAGTCGATAAACAGCTTTGGTTGCGGTCGTCAATTTAATTGTGGAAAGATTGGCAATTTCAGTAATACTGGCTTCACCTACTGCATTTACACTTAAAATAATTTTACGTCGGGTATTGTCTATTCCTAATTTTTTTATAGATTTTTCAATAAGTTGAGTGTATTTCCCATTAATTTGAGAAATCCAGAAAAATGGAAAATTTTTTAAGCTGTTTGGATCTTTATTAGGTAAAAACTGTTCTAGCTGACTCAGCATGACAAAGCCATATCTTTGAAAAAATGTAAATTCATTATAAACAAAATTATGAAATATTTTCTTTCTTATCATTCATAAAAGTTACTTGACAATTACATTAAATTTTCAGATATTAAGCTTATAAAATAAAAATACATGGAAAAGTGAATGAATATTATTGCACAGGAAGTCCATGAAGGTACAGGTGCACTGAAAGTCATGGTTAAGGACTCTATCGACATTCGGGGCCTAAGAACTATGGCAGGAAGTAAGGCACTCATGGAGGTAGAGCCTGCATTGGCAAATGCAGAAGTTGTAGACCTTATTTTGAAAGCTGATTGCGTCATAACTGCAAAAACCAATCTGCATGAACTGGCATTTGGTATTACAGGAATTAATCCTGTATTTGGTACACCTGTTAATCCAAAGTATCCAGATCTGATCCCAGGGGGATCATCCAGCGGTTCGGCTGCCGCGGTGGCTGCTGGCCTGGCCGATTTTAGTCTGGGCACAGATACGGGCGGTTCTATCCGCATGCCGGCAGCCTGCTGTGGCGTATTTGGTTTTAAACCCAGTTTTGGGCGGGTAAGCCGTAAAGGTGTTTATCCTGTGCAAAGCTCACTAGACTGTGTCGGACCATTTGCCAGTTCAGTCGAAATGATTATTACCGCAATGCAGATTATTGACCCTACTTTTAAGTCTTCAGAAAAAATCCAGCATCAACCTAAACTGGCGGTACTTAATGTAGAAGCGGATTCAGCAGTCTGGGATTGTATTAAAGACTATCTGACTCAGACAAATTTAAAACTAGAGCCAGTACAGGTAACTACGTTTAGTGAAGCCTTTCAAGCCGGGATGCAGATTATTAATTATGAAAACTGGCAAGCTTATGGAGCGCTTACAGAAAGCGGAAAAATCAGTCCGGATGTTCAACAGCGACTACTTAACGCGGCCAAAACGACTTTAGAGCAGGTTCGGCAGGCAGAAGATGTGAAAGCCAGGTTTACTCAGGAAATTGATGAGCTACTTGAACAGTATGATGCCCTGATTCTACCTACCTTACCGCAGATACCCCCAAGAGTGGCAGAGGCTGAAAATACTGTAGCATTTTTAAATCTTACTGCACTGGTGCGTCCATTCAATTTATCAGGTCATCCTGCTTTGAATATTCCTTTGCAAACTATGACAGGTATGCCAGTGGGCTTGCAGTTGGTAGGCAGGAAAAATGCAGACGAGCAGCTATGTGCGGTCGCGGATTTTATTATTAAGGCAGCGCATTAAATAACAAGGAGTTAGCTAATGAATCAATTATCTGCCAAGGAATTGGATATAAAAGTTAGGCCAGTGGTCAATCTGGATGCCTTATGTCAGGAAATTCGTGAGCGCGCCTGCACTGGAGAATTTGATAATCAGGCGTATGTCAGCCAAGATATTATTGAGCGCTTGAAGCAGTTGGGCGTATATCGTGCTTTGGTACCACGACGTTTTGGTGGAGATGAATGCTCACCACGTCAATTTTGCGAACTGATTGAAAAGCTGTCTATGGCAGATGGTTCAGTCGGTTGGGTTGCAAGCTTCGGCATGAGTCCGGCTTATTTGGGCAGTCTGCCTGAAACTACTCTTCAGGAACTTTACAAGGATAGTCCTGATATAGTTTTTGCAGGGGGGATTTTTCCACCTCAGCCGGCAGAAATTACGGATGACGGGGTTTTGGTCAAGGGACGCTGGAAGTTTTCAAGCGGTTGCATGGGCGCTGATATTGTCGGTGTGGGTATTGCACCACGAAAAGATAATGAAGCACATGGCCTGCCACGTATGGCAGTTATGCCCGCCAGTAAAGCTAAAATTGAAATGACTTGGGATACTGTGGGCCTGAAAGGAACGGGCAGTCATGACCTGGTTGTGGAAAATGTACTGGTACCCAAGGAATGGACCTTTGTTCGTGGTGAGCCTTCAAAATTACCCGAGCCATTTTTTAAGTACCCATCATTATCTTTAGCCACTCAGGTATTAACGGTGGTAGGGATTGGAGTGGCCGCTGCAGCCCTGGATGAGTTTAAAAAGCTTGCACCGGGTAAGGCATCAATTACGGGCGGGGCAGAGATCGCTCAGCGACCAGTCACCCAATATGAATTTTCCCAGTCAGAAGCCGAATTTCTGGCTGCCCGAACCTGGTTTTATCAGACTATGGATGTGGTATGGAAGGAAGTAAGTGAAGGGCGCAAACCAACCGCCCAGCAGGTTAGCGATATGCGGTTGTCATGCACACATGCTGCCCGTATAGCAGCCAAAGTCGCCCGAAAGATGCAAATGCTTGCCGGTATGACCGCGATCTATACCAATCATCCGTTTAGCCGTTTTGTAAATGATACCAACGTGGTCACCCAGCATGCCTTTATGGGAGACGCTACTTTACAAAATGCAGGTGCAATCAGTTTTGGGCTGAATCCGACACCCGGCTATTTATAAACTTAACGCATTATTTAAAAAAGGAATCTTGAAATGGAAGCGAAAAAGACTTTACGTGTGCTGTTCTGTATGGGGATTAACCAGAACTTTTTTGATGCAGAGCCAGCAGAAGCTAAGGCAGTCTGGGCTGCTTTTGGTGAAATGTGGCACGGTATTCATGACCTCCCGGGCGTAACCGTATATGGAAGTTTAGACGACGACCAAAGTATGGTAGGGCCAAGTGCTGGCTGGCCATGGACAACCTACTTGCTGGCAGATGTGCCAGATATAGAAACGGTTCATGCAGCCTGCAACCTGTTTAGAACCACAGTGGTAGGAGAAGGGCCATTCAAGCTCTGGAAATACTGCAAGGTTGAAGCACGTGTAGGCCGTGAACTGGTGATCCAGCGTTAAGGATGAACATAAATGACTGATGGAGTAGTCTTGGCCTCTGTATTAATGCGGCTTGAACAGCTTGAGGCACAAAATTCGATTCGTAACTGCATAAACCGTTATATGGAAATCTGCGATGCTCTAGATGCAGATACTGACCTGAACGAGTTAATGGGGCTGTTTGACCATCACAGTATCTGGGAAGGAATTGGAGAAAAATACTCCAGGTCCTTCGGTCACTTTGAATCATGGCAGGCAATCTATGACATGTTCAAAAGCTATACCCAGAAAGAATCACATTTTGTCTTGAATGCACACTTTGTCAGCTCAGAACAGATTGATGTCAATGGCCATGAGGCGACAGGTCGCTGGCTGATGTTACAGACCTCGACCTTCCGTGATACCCATAGCCACTTAAATGCAGCCAAGCTCACTGTGAAATTTAGAAAACAGTCTGACGGTTTGTGGAAAATTAAGCATTTCCAGACTGAAAATATATTTAGCCGTCCTGTTTCGCATTGGAACAGTGAAGTTGAACTGCCAGTACCGGCTCAGGAATGAAGACAGGAAAAATTTAAAAGGACAGTTGCCATGAATAGTATTATTCCGATGCATAATATTGATACCGATTATAATGAACTGGTCCAGCATGACCGTGTCCATACTTCTTTATATAAAGATGAAAAAATCTTTGAAGATGAAATGGAAAAAATTTTTTATAGCACCTGGGTATGGGTAGCCCATGCCAGCGAAATTCCTGAGGCGGGTAGTTATAAAACGATTAATATTGGTAAGCAGCCAGTCGTGGCTGTACGGGACCGTAAAAAGAAAGTTCACGTTTTATTAAACCGTTGCCGTCATCGTGCCGCTACCGTGTGTGAACATAAAAAGGGCAAAACCAATAGTTTTGTCTGTCCTTATCATGGCTGGAGCTATGCCTTGGATGGCAGCCTGCGTGGTGTGCCCTCACCAGAGAGTTATGGCGAATGTCTGGATAAATCTGAATTCCCTCTGATCAGCCTGCGCGTTGAAGAATATAACGGTATGATTTTTGCCTCATTTAAGCAGGACATTCAATCTCTGGAAGAATTCTTGGGGCCAGCCAAGAAATGGATCGACCTGTTTATGAAACAGGGTGCCGGTTATCCGGTCAAGGTGCTAGGCGAACATCGTTTCCGCTTTCCGGGTAACTGGAAAATACAGCTGGAAAATACAACTGATGCCTATCATTTTCCATTGGTGCACAAGTCATTCTTAAGCTCGGTTGATGATAAAACTGAAGAGTTATTTAATTTTGAAAATCAGCCAGGTTTTGTAGAAGATTTAGGCAATGGCCACAGTGTTATGGTCATGATACCTGAGCTGGTTGACCTTGAAGAAGACCTGATGGAACGTCCGATTCAGGAACGTTTTGAAGAATTGGCACAGGCCCTGCGCAATGAAGGGCATGAAGAACTACAAGTGCGACGTATTGTCCGTGCAGTAGGAGGCTCGGGTTTTAACCTGAACCTGTTCCCTAACATTGCCTGCTCTATGGCATTTTTCCGCGTTTTACAGCCAGTTTCAGTCAAGGAAACTGAGATTCATCATTCGGTTATTACCATGGATGGCGGCCCACAGATTGCCAACCAGTATCGCTTGCGGTTGCATGAACATTTTCAGGGACCATTTGGATTTGGTACACCTGATGATGCAGAAGCCTGGGAGCGTGTACAGCATGGAGCTAGTGCCGGAAATAATTTATGGATCATGTTAAACCGCGGCTTGCCAGGTGAAGTTAAAACTGAGGATGGTTTAAAAAGCGATGTCAGTGCTGAGACCGGTATGCGCGGTGCCTATCAGCAGTGGAAAAAGATGATGACGGCTTAAGGAGAGAGCAATGAAAATCAATTTAAACCTGTTAAATGAAGTCACTGCTTTTATCTGGACTGAGGCAGATATGCTGGATCATGCTGAATACCAGCAATGGCTTGCTCTCTGGGATGAAGAAGGTAGATATATTATCCCGATTGATCCGGCATTGACTGATTATGAAAATAACCTGAACTATGCCTATGACGATCATCATATGCGTACATTACGTGTTCAGCGTCTGATTAATGGTGAAGCCATTTCAACTTCACCTAAAGCCAATACGGTGCGCAGTATCTCGCGGATACGGATTATTGACGAGCAGGATGACCAGATTGTCCTGCGCTGTGCCCAAAATCTGCGTGAGTTCCGTAAAGAAAACCTGCGTCACTATACGGCAGATGTAACCTATCATCTGATGCGCGATCAGGATAACAGCTTTCGTATTCATCGAAAGATTATCAGCTTGGTCAACTCAACTGATACCTTGGCTGGTATTAGCTATATCCTGTAGGAGCATATAGATGAAACAAGTGGTTTTAGTGACAGGTGCTGCTTCCGGCCTTGGCAATGTAATTGCGGAGCATTTTGCCGGGCAGGGCCATCAGGTTATTCTTTCTGCCAGCACACTGGAAAAAGCTGAAAATGCAAAAAAAAATAGCCGCTTTCCAGAAAATATCTTTCCCCTGAAACTGGATATCTCTGTAGAAACAGATTTTCATAAAGCAGTTGAGTGCATCAGACAGCAATTTAACCAGCTTGATGTCTTGATTAATAATGCCACTGTAACCAAAGCTACTCCTGTACTGGAGATTTCTGCTGCGGATTTTGACTGGATCACCCAGGTAAATCAGCGCGGGACTTTCCAGGCTTGTCAAATTATTGGCAAATACATGGCTGAACAGGGCTATGGCCGGATTATCAATATGGCTTCACTGGCGGGTCAAAATGGGGGGACGGCTACAGGCGCACATTATGCAGCAAGTAAGGGGGCAATCGTAACGCTGACTAAAATTTTCGCCAAGGAGTTCGCGGCCAAAGGCGTGACCGTAAATGCGGTAGCGCCTGGACCGATGGAATCACCCATTGTGCATAGCGTAGTGCCGGATGAAAAGATAGAGCAGTTCATCCAGAATATTCCGGTCAAGGCACTCGGCAGTATGGAGTTCATTGCTGAAACCTGTGCCTTGCTGGCCAGCCCGAATGCCCATTTTGTCACAGGTGCTACCTGGGACATTAATGGTGGATTATTTATGCGATAGCCCTGCGGCTGATGAAGTAAAAGGAGTTTGGAATGACAGCACTTTATGATGTAGTCGTGAAACATCGGCATATCGAAGGCGGTGATATTGCAGTCATGGAATTTGAATCGGCAACCGCCCAGCCTTTACCTAAAGTGGAAGCAGGCGCACATATTGATGTACACCTGCCTAATGGGATGGTCCGTCAATATTCACTGTGTCAGGACCCAGCAAAGCAGGGTGTTTTTCGCTTGGGTATATTGAAAGATCCGGCATCACGTGGTGGCTCGGTCTCGGCATTTGACGATATTCAAAACGGCATGCAGATTCAGGTCAGTGAACCACGTAATTTATTTCCGTTGGTTCAGGCTAAACATACTGTGCTGATTGGTGGGGGAATTGGTATTACGCCTCTTATTACCATGGCTTATGAATTGCTGCATCAAGGCGCATCGTTTGAACTGCATTACTGTGGCAGCAGCCCCGAACGCTGTGCTTTCGTGAAAGAAATTCAAAATGGCGAACTGGCTGCATTTACCCGGTTTCATTTCAAATCTGAAGGTGCCAGTCACCGCGAATTTTTTCAGTCAGCTATAAAGGATCTTGATCGACAGAGCCATATTTATACCTGTGGTCCGTCCGGGTTCATGGACTGGGTGATTAATCTGGCACAAATCCAGAATTTCCCAGAGCAGCAGATCCATAAAGAATACTTTCAGGTTGATACTGACACCAGCGGTGAAGTGTTTGAAGTTATGGCTCAGCGTAGCGGTAAAATTGTTCTGGTCAATGCCGAAGAAACCATTTTACAGGCCTTAGCCAGAGAAGGTATTGAAATAGAAATGTCCTGTGAGCAGGGTGTATGCGGTACCTGTATGTGTGATGTAATTGAAGGAGAGCCGGATCATCGGGATGTTTATTTTACCGATGAAGAAAAGGCAAGTAATGAACAGATTCTGGTGTGTTGCTCGCGTTCTAAGTCGGCTCGCCTGGTACTGGATATCTGATGACAAAGGAGACAGTCATGGTAGAAACAACAGATTTTCGTAATGGCATGTCATTGCTGACGGGCGCAGTCAATGTAATTACCACAGCAGGGGAAACAGGACGGTTCGGCTTTACCGCATCGGCTGTGTGTAGCGTAACTGACACGCCTCCCACACTTTTGGTCTGCATGAATCGTTCATCAAGTTCTCACTGTCATTTTAAGAATAATGGAATTTTATCGGTCAATGTGCTGGGCGCACATCATCAGCAGATTTCTCAAGCTTTTGCTTCCAGAATACCTATGGACGAACGCTTTACCCATGGAGAATGGACTACACTGCTGACTGGGTCCCCAGTTCTTTCAGATGCGCTGGTCAGTTTCGACTGCCGGATCAGACAAATGAATGATGTTGGGACACATACAATTTTTTACTGTGAGGTTGAGGCCATTAAAATGAATGAGAATAAAGAGAGTTGTCATGGCTTGATATATTTCAATCGCTGTTATCATCATATTGGTCAGCAGGAATACAAGCTTTAATTTATCTTAAATTTGAAAATTACATGGAATAATGAATTTAAATAAGGGTAAAAACTAGTATGGTTACGGATAATTGTGGATTAAAAAATTCACAACGAATTCCTAGAAAAACTGATAAAAAAGTACAGTCCTTACCCTATGGTGATCCTGCTCAAGAGAGCACCTTAATTGGGCCAATCATCAACGGTAAACAGGTTGAAAATATCGCACCTGATGGATAAAGGTATATCCCAAGGTGCAAAACTGGCTTTAAAAGGGAAAATTCAAGGTAATATTATATCTTGGCATATTTTTACTGAAGCTGATCCTGAGTCTGTACTTGCCAAGGAAGAAAGCTTTGGTCCGATACTTCCAGTACTCAAAGCTCAAGACGAAACTCATGCACTGTTTCTGACAAATTATACAGAATATGGCTTATCGAGTGCTGTATGCACTCAAGATTATGAGCGAGGCTGGAAGTTTGCTTTAGGTATAGAAGCAGATATGACTCATATCAATGATACTTCAGTAGATGATCAGACCATTACACCATTTGGTGGAGAAAAAATTCAGGATTGGGACGCTTTAATGACCAGTAGGTAATTGAAGAGTTTACTCCGGTTCACTGGGTAACCTTACAAAAAACACCAAAACAGTATTCTGTATAGATAAGACAGATTTATAGAAGAGGAAGATATATTTTTTTCCTCTTCTTATTTATAAAATCATTAACCGTCTGTACTGATATTAACTTGGGCTTCAGCAATTAATTTCTCAGCCATCTCACGAGTTTTCTTCAGCCCTGGCATCCGGTATTCTGTATGGCCATAATCCTGAATGGATTTCCAGCGACCTCCCCAGGTAAGCCCTACAGATTCCGCAACCTCTCCATAAATCTGATAACCCCGCATTGCCCAAGGATCACGTTCGGAAATAACTACTTTACCATTACGTTTGAACGCTACATCTGCGGCTAGACCAAACTGATGATAGCTTTGGTAGCCTTTAGCGCGTGTTGTGTTCGGATTTCCAGCGAGTAAATTCTGTCTTGATGGGCTACGGTAACCTTCCAGCAGAACCAGTTCATAATTGTGCTGCTCTTTCATGATTTTAAAAACCATCAGCAAGCGCTGCTTGTAACGCGGATTCATTTTCTCCCATTTACGATTAACCATCGTGGTATCCAATAATCCATGATGATGATCAGCTGGATTTTCTATATTAGCAGCACTGACAGAGTTACTGTTCTGTGCCATATAGGCTTGTTCTAGTTGAGAGGCTTCTATAATAGCTTCCTGAATTAATGTTTCATCAACTTCAGGGGGAGAACTCAGCATTTCACCATTGAGCAAAGCATAAATCTGTGGATCAACTTCTTTTAAATAGTCCGCTTCTATCCGTGTCGAACTGACAGGTCGGGTAAAGGCAAAAATTAAAATACTGGAAAAAAGTAAAAAACCTGCAAAAAGTATCCACCATTGTTGCAAGTACCAGTGTGACTGTAATTTGTCTGGTGCAGCAGCATGGTGCATATGATGGGCGAACTGTTGAACGCTTAAAAGTTTTTTTCTGCCTTGCGGTAAAAGCATTTTGATAAACTGTGAACCTTGTGCCCGTAGTTCATAAGACATTAAAAAGCCCAGTCCGACTGCTAGGCAAATAAAAGAGAAAAAAATTAGAAAAATCATAATAGTTAGGATTTATCTAAAGAAAATGGTTTTTGAGTTACTTTAATTTGTAACGACGCTTTAGGTAGCTCAGGTTCATTTTCCTTAACAGGTATGATTTCTGATTCAGCTTCAATTTTTGCATTAGCAGGAGCAGTTTCTCTTTTTTTAGTTTCCAGATGAGGAGCGGTTTTAGGAATTGTATGAAGATTTTTCACCTCAGCAGCTTTATGTTCAAAAGGTGAAACTCGCGGTGGAGTAGCAGTTGGAGTAACCGGAGGGGGAGTAAATAGCTTGCTGAGTTCACTCTCTTTAGGCTGTATAAAATCATTATCATTAGCTGAGGCTGATTCTTCTTCAGTAGCCTGCATCTGCTCTTGTGTAACTAACAAAGTTGGCGCGGATTCTGCATGGGCAGTATGCGCTGCTAAAGAAGAGTTACTCTGGGTAAAAGCCTTTTCAGAAGATTCCACTACTGCGGGTGCAGAAGAGTCTCTAAATAAAAAGAGCATGGCTATACCACTGAATAAAATACCTAAAATAAATCCGATCAGAATATATAGAGCAGGCGGTAAAGAATTTTTCTTGGATGGCTGCAAGATTCGTAAGGAGGTCGGTTTCTCTTGAATCATTTTAATCTACTAAGGTAAATGGATAGTAATATGAGCTTCTTCTGCAGGTGCTGAAATCACATTCTGATAGGGCAATAAAGCCTGCTGATTTTGTTTGGACAGCATAAAACGTAAACCGGCAAAGGTTAACAGTGCAAAAAGCAGCAGAAAAAACAGAATCCAGAAAAATGGGAGTTCGCGGTGAATAATATGCCTGATCTGGTCTGGAATAGCCGAGAAAGGTGAAAAAGCTGCCTTTTTTCCTTTGAGATAGTCGATTTCGTCCCCCACCCTGGCTACCAGATGATTGAGACTCTCAATGGATTCAATCCGGTATTTACCCTGAAACCCCAGTAATAGGCAATAATGAAAAACTTCCAGAGCCGCAAGGCGGTCTTTACCACGTCTGCGCAGTTCTTCCAGTATTTCAAAAAAACGGTAACCAGCTAGCTGAGAACCAAATAAGCTCAGCTGTAAGGGGCTAATTAACCATGTATTTTGCAGATTAAAATACGCAGGATCCTGCTGGGTTACAATAGTTTCATCAATCAGTGCGCAAAAAGCATATTTCGCATCTTGAATGTCATCAGCAGAAAAATGCAGTTTTTTGGCCTGCTGTTCAAAGCAGTTAAGTAGGTCCAGAATTTTCTGACGGAACTCAGCCGGATCCCCAGGTAAGTATTGATTTCGAATTAGAAATACAATGTAAAAACCGTCATGCATTAAATCAATCAGGTTAATAGTCTGGACTTTACTCTGTGGCTGACTGGAACTTGGTATACCTGTGCCAATTTTACCATCATCAAAAAGTGAAGGAGCCCCCATAGGATGTTGTGTCATAGCCAGCCTCTCTAAGCGTTTACAACAGCAATCAGTTCAATACTGATGTCTTGAAAGCCAGCAGGAACATAAATACAGATTGCTTCAGACTCAATCATGCGCTGATATAATTCATGATGAGCTTCAATTTCAAAATAACTTACCCCTGAGCGTACTGGAATTGCAGTCGGCACCTGCACAAGATGATGCAGTGGAATAGCCGGTAAGGCTGCAACCACGCGCTGTTCTACATCAACAGTACTACCTACTTTAAATCGTAAAGGAACAATTTGAATCAACTCATGTGTCTGCATCATGCTGCTTGATACAGCAATATAGAGTCGTGTGTCACGATTAATTTTATCTGATTCCAGGCTACCCAGCCAATAAGATGGGCGAATTTCCTTGAGGGCAATACTAATGTAACGATTAGAAATAATGGTATCGAGTAAATCTCTTAAAATAACATCGAGCTGCTGGAAACTTTCCTGTAGCTGATGGTGTTTATATTGTGGTAAATGATCAACTTCATAAGCAGTAGAAAAAGTCAGCAATGAGCCTGTCAGCCGTAATAATTCAAAAAAGAGCCGCTCAGGATGAACCTGTGGGTTCTGCAATAAGTGGTTTAATCCTGCATGTGCAGTATTTAGTGCATTTACCAGCCAGAATGAAACAATATCACCCGAACGGAATTCAATGAGTTTCTGCTCGTTTTCACGATTATTGTTCTGAATGGTTTTAATCTTGGCTTTAATTATATTTAGAGTTCGTCTTAAATTAGAATTTAAGGTTTCTGAGGCCTCAACCTGTAGAATTGGAGGAATAAATTTTCGGTCCAACTCAAATATACCGGAACTTTGTCGTTTTAATTTTCCAATAGGCAAATATAAAAAACCTTCTAATTCTTGATTCGGATGAACATGTGTCTCAAGCAGTTTAAATTCTGCACGACGCCGTAACAAAGTAATATCTGCTGGCATAGCGGTAGTAAACAAATCATGTGTTTCTACCAAATAGTCATGATAACGGCTGGACTGTGACGCCTGTTCATCTGAAACATTCTGCTTGTTTGCCTGTAAGATAGGTAAAGCCAGATAAATTGTCATCTCTCCACGTAGATTTAATTCGTCGAGTAGTACAGGAGCAGGTAACAGATCCTGAGCTGGTGCTTGGTAAATCTCGCCGTCTTGCCAGATCATTTCAATATTTTCTAAAGCCAGCACATGCGTGCTAAGCTGAACTTCATCAAACTGCAATTTTTGTATGCCATACGCAAAAGGAATAGTGGCACGAATCGTATGGTTTAAACGTTGCTCATGATAAGAGTCCTGTAGCTGGAAATGCTGAGGGCGTAAAAATAGACCCTCGCCCCAAAGAACTTTTTCTGCTTTAAACATAATTAATTACCAATCTTATTCATATTCATTCTTTGGTTGTACACCCAGTATGTCCTGTACCATCTGTAACGGCTGGTCATCTTTAATCACTTGTGCCAGCCACTCATGTAATGGCATCTGGCTCCATTTAATTGTTTTTTGCAGCATATAGCTGACAGGACTGTGCGGTTCATTAGCCTGAAAATAATCAGCAATATCCTGTAAAACCCGCATAGCCTGCTCACGGTTTGCTATGTGAGATTGAATCTGAGGCTGAAAGGCCAGTGAGTTCTGCAGCACAGCTGGCTCCTCAGATATAATCATATGAGGAGTCAAGGGGACAGATTCAGTGACTGTATCTGGTACAGAATGGGTCATGATGCTACCAAAAGCTTCTGCTTTATAGATTTTTCTTAATGTTGCATGAATATCAGCCAAACTTGAGTCAATTGCAGCAAAACTTGGAGCATCTAGCCCCATCAAATTATCTAATACCTGTTTGATTATGTTCCATTGCAGTAAAATCTCACTAAAATGCTGATAATTCTGGTATTGAAAGCTTTTGGAGGTATTAAAAAGTGCCTGTTCGAACTGTTCCAGTTCAGCAGCATGCTCTGTAGAGTAATCTTCATCTACCTGCTTGCGACGAATATTCTGATGATATAAAAAATTTTCATAGTCCAGCAGAGTGTAAAATGGTGCAGTATTGACCAGCGGAACTTTTTTAATTAAAGGTATTAACTGGTTAAGAAGACCCTGTAATAAACCGATACGCTGGTCCAGATCATTATCTTCAATTTCAGGATGTATGGACTGCCAATATTGCTCAAGCATGCGGTGGCTTAATTCCAGCCCTTTCGAAATACCTTCGAAACCAAGAAGATACGCCCAAGCTTCATTAATCCAAGTTAATAGACGAATATCCTTACTTTTGCTTTGTAAAAGATCACTACATTTATTGGATACAAAGTCCCAGTCTGCCTGCTTGCGTTCGGTAATCCAGTCACCCTGATCCAGCAAAAAGTCATCTTGAGTTTTTGCCTTCTTGATTTCGTGAAAATCATTAGAAAAGGAAAAATCCTCTCCACAAGATTTATCTTCACTAATGGGCTCAAGAAAATTTGAGATATTGATACTCATATAATACGTGACTCTTAATTTTTTAAGCTTCTATCTTGGTTTTCTTTACTGTACGTTTCTTTTTTACTTTCTCAATCGGATCAAATCGATAAATAATTTCATCATTTTCAACATCGATTGTAATTTTTTTAGGAAGTTGATGCTCCGCTAATGCTATTAATAAATGGGTGGCCAGAGCCGGTAATATACTAGAATTCAAAATGTTATCTACATTACGCGCTCCACTATCGACTTCGGTGCACCGGCTAAGCAGTAACTCAATCAGATCATTTGAATATTGCACCACAGTTGCATACTGTTTCTCGATGCGGGCAGTAACTTTATTCAGCTTGTGTTCAATGATCTGAACCAGTAAATCATCATGCAGTGGGAAATAGGGCACGATGCGCATACGTCCAATAAATGCAGGCTTAAACTGTTTATACAGGCTTGGTTTTAAATATTCGACCAGCTCTTCGGTACTTGGCCATTGCTGGACTTCCTGATTCAGACAGGCCTGCATAATCGCACTAGATCCTGTATTTGAAGTCAATAAAATAATAGTATTTTTAAAATCGATTACACGGCCTTCACCATCTTCCAGTGTGCCTTTGTCGAAGACCTGATAAAACAATTCCTGCACATCACTATGCGCTTTTTCAATTTCATCAAGTAGGATCACACTATAAGGATTACGACGCACTGCTTCAGTTAGAACTCCACCCTGACCATATCCGACATATCCCGGAGGAGCACCTTTGAGAGAAGAGACGGTGTGGGCTTCTTGATATTCTGACATATTAATAGTAATTAGATGCTGTTCACCACCATAGAGTTCGTGAGCAAGAGCTAAGGCAGTTTCAGTTTTTCCTACACCACTTGGACCGATAAGCAGAAATACACCCTGAGGTTTATTGGGATCTTCAAGTTTAGCTTTTGAAGTTTTAATTCCTTGTACCAGCTGCTCAAGTGCACAACTTTGCCCCATAACACGCTGCGCAAGTTTGTTTTCTAAGGTCAAAATCTGCTTGATTTCGTCATTGATCATATTGCCAACTGGTATACCTGTCCAGTCAGAAATAATTTCATTAATTATCTGGGCGTTAACACGTTCAAAGACCAGAGGCTGTTGTCCCTGCAATGCGTTTAAATCTGCACGTAATCTGGTAATCTCATTTTGAACAGCAGCCTGTTCATCAGTATCCTGTTGTTTAAGCCTTTGAATATTTTTGACCAGTTTCAGCTCTGCTTGCCACTGGTCTTCTGTCTCCTGAATTTCCTGTTGCAGTCTTACCAAACACTGTTCAAGCTCATCTAGGCGTTCATGGTGTATAGGGATCTGGCGATGTTCATTTTGCAGAATCTGTTGTTCCAGTGTCAAATTGTGCAGTTGAGCCTTTAGCTGATCTAGTTTCACTGGCTGAGCATTATGTGTAAGAGCCACCCGTGCCGCAGCAGTATCTAGCACACTAATAGCTTTATCAGGGAGCTGCCGACCACTAATATAACGATGAGATGCCTGTACCGCAGTAATAATTGCCTGATCATCAATTTGCAGGTTAAAGTGAGCGTGCATAACGGGAATCATGGCGCGCAGCATATCAATTGCTACTTCTTCACTGGGCTCTTCTACCTTTACGACCTGAAAACGGCGGCTTAGTGCTGCGTCCTTTTCAAAATACTGTTTATATTCGGCCCAGGTCGTAGCTGCAATTGTACGTAACTCTCCTCGGGCTAAAGCCGGTTTTAAGAGGTTCGCTGCATCATTTTGCCCAGCTTGGCCACCTGCACCGATAAGGGTATGTGCTTCATCAATAAATAAAATAATAGGATGGGGTGAGGCTTGTACTTCCTGAATAACCTGTTTTAACCGGTTTTCAAATTCTCCCTTAACACTTGCTCCTGCTTGCAATAACCCCATATCAAGAACATGAAGCTGTACATTACGTAGCGCCTCTGGAACCAGTCCTTGAGAAATTTTTAGTGCCAGACCTTCCACTACAGCAGTTTTTCCAACTCCCGGTTCACCAGTTAGAATGGGATTATTCTGGCGACGACGCAATAGGATATCCAGCATTAAACGGATTTCATGTTCACGCCCAATCACAGGATCAATTTTACCGGTCTCGGCTTTTACAGACAGATTAATAGTGTACTGATCGAGTGCTGGCGTTTTAATAGCAGGTGATATAGAGGGTATGGTCTCTTGTTGAGTATGGAGATGGTTCTGCTCTGTAGAGCAAGACCGCTCAACTTTATGTTCTGTACTTGATGTACATACTTCCAGAAATTTGTGTTTCATACTGTCGATTGGCAGTAAATCAAACAGACTTGAAGCTCGAGTTGCAATCTGATAAAGATCAGGCGCCGTTAATAGAGCTACCAGTAAGTGTCCACTACGAATAACTGGAATTTGGTCAGCTGAAGCGATTAACCATGCCTGTTCAAATAATCGGATAATTGACTTGGCAAAAATAGGAGTACGAGTATTTCCTTTCGGTAAAGAACAAATAGTTTCCTTTAAATCATTGATTAGATTATCATTAGAAATGTTATATTTTTCTAATAATAACTGTATATCATTGGGCACTTCCTGATTTAATAATTCTATAAATAAATGTTCAATTTCAATTTCATAGTTCTGTAACTTAATACAAAAATTTGCTGATTTTTCTAAGGCTGTACGGGCAGGAAAAGATAATTTTGTAATTAGAATTTTTAAATTACTCATCTATGACTCGCAAATTTTTTGAATATCAAAATCTAGAAAATAATATTAATTTGATATTCTTTTAATATTTTAAATGGATAAAATTATATATTTCAATAACTTGTATGCCATGGCTGAATTCTCCTATTATTCTACAATAAAAATGTGAAGTTTGTGTAAAAAAATATACATGTATATTACATAAAATAGCTTGTGGGCAATTTTCTAGAGGAAATATGGAGATTGTTTAATAAACGTAACTCAACTTGACATTAATCGTAGTTTTTTTGTTAAATTCGGCAAATCTATTTTGTTAATGTATAAAGATTGATAGGTAAGTATTTTTTAAAAATAATTTTTAGCCTATCAATTAAAAACTTAAATAAAAAATGAGGCATGTTTTGAAGAAAGGTATTTTAATAGCGCTCCTATTTACAGGTATAAATTTACCAAGTGGAATTAATCTGGCTTATGCAGCAGATAATGTGAACTCCATCAAATTAAAAAGCAAATGTGTTAAGCAGAATCCACTGGCTGCAGGGCAAACAGATCCTGAGTTATTATCAATTTATCAACAAGTTTGTGATAAAAATAATGCTGCGCGTAAAAATGACCTGCTTGTTCAGGCTGCCTTGCGTATGTACGAGTTGAATCAGCCCGTAAATGCACTAGCGCTTGCACAACAACTCAAACAGCAAAATGTTCGAGGTGCAGGTTTAACAGATGTTACCTTTCTTGCAGGAATAGGAATTGCCAAACAGGCCTTACAGGATATGCGTACTAATGAAATGCGGTTCTTGAGTAATGACTTAACTTACCCACCTGCCAAAGAGTTAAGTGATACGATCCGTATGGCTATGCCCGTACCTGAGACGATAAATACCAAAGCTATTACTGATGAGACGATAAAAACTCGCGAAGCGCGTTCAGTAGTAAAGTCAACCAAACGTACCACCACAGCAAAGCCTTCCCGTAATAACAACATTCGTACAGCGCCGGTGAAAGCCCGCCAAAGTACAGCAACTAAACAGCCAAATTCAGCAAGTATAAGTAAAACTGGCACGAATCCATTTGAATCACTTAAATAAATTATTCGGAATACAACATTATGGCGAAAAGAGAAAGCGTACAGAAAAAGCTTCAGCGGATTCGTCCACCACGTGTTCAGCTCACTTACGACGTTGAAATTGGTGATGGTAAAGAAGCCAAAGAATTACCTTTTGTAGTTGGAGTAGTAGGGGATTTTTCTGCTGCTTCTGAACTGGAAAAGACTAAATTAAAAGATAAGAAATTCATTAATGTTGATCTGGATAACATTGATGAAGTCATGGAGTCACTTGCTCCACGTGCTGCTTTTCAGGTAAATAACACCCTGACTGAGGAGGGCGGCCGCATGTCTGTAGACTTGACATTTAAGTCTATGGAGGATTTTCGGCCTGAGCAGGTAGCTCAGCAGGTAGAACCTTTGCGCAAACTTGTGGAAGCGCGTGAACGTTTGACAGATTTGCGTAACAAGATATCCAATAGTGAAAAGCTTGAAGACTTACTGGATGAAGTACTTAAAAGTACTGACCAGATACGTAAACTGAGCGCGGAGGCTGAACATGAATAATACTCAGGCAGCTACTGCATTTGCTCTGGAAAATGAACCGGTCAATCTGCTGGACTCTATTGTTGAACAAAGCCGCATTGCGCGAAATGAAGAAGAACATGACCGTGCTAAAAGCCTGATTGGCGAGCTGGCAAAAGAAGTAATGGCAGGAACCATTACAGTATCTGAAAATATGACGCTTTCAATTGACAAGCGTATTGCAGAAATTGATGCACTGATTTCCGGCCAGCTTAGCCAGATCATGCACAATGAACAATTTCAGAAGATCGAGTCGACCTGGCGCGGGTTATATTATTTTTGCCAAGAAACACCTTCTAATCCGATGATCAAAATCCGGATGCTGAATACTACTAAGAAGGAACTGGTAAAAGATTTTCAGGGCGCAACTGATTTTGACCAGAGCACATTGTTTAAAAAGATTTATGAAGAGGAATATGGCTCCTTCGGTGGTGCTCCATATGCAGCCCTGATCGGTGATTTTGAATTTGACCGTACTCCTTCAGACATGTATCTGCTTGAGCAGATCTCTCATATCGCTGCTGCAGCACATGCACCTTTTATTTCCGCAGCCAGTCCAAGTATTCTGGGTCTTGAGTCATTTACTGATATTGACCGTCCAAGAGATGTCTCCAAAATTTTTGAAACTGCTGAATATGTACAATGGCGTTCCTTTCGGGATAGTGAAGATGCGCGCTATGTTGCTCTAACTATGCCACGCGTATTGGGACGTTTGCCTTATCATCCTAAAGAGGGTACTGCAACAGAGGGTTTTAATTTCGCTGAGGAAGTATCTGGTCAGCATCATGACGAATATTTATGGATGAATGCAGCCTATGCATTCGGTACGCGTCTGACAAATGCTTTTGATTTATATGGCTGGTGTGCAGCAATTCGCGGTGTAGAAGGCGGTGGCCTGGTAGAAGGACTGCCTGTGCACACTTTTAAGACCCCAGATGGCGAAGTGTTACTCAAGTGCCCAACAGAAATAGCCATTACTGACCGACGTGAAAAAGAGTTAAGCGACCTTGGTTTTATCCCGCTGGTTCACTGCAAAAATACAGATTATGCAGCTTTCTTTGGTGCCCAGTCAGCTCAGAAACCAAAAAAATATGACAACGATACAGCTAATGCAAATTCTGCACTGTCTAGCCAGATCCAATACATCATGGCCGTATCACGTATTGCTCACTATCTAAAAGCAATGATGCGTGACAAGGTCGGCAGCTTTGCTTCAGCAGGTAATGTAGAGGCATTTCTAAATGAATGGCTATCGCAGTACGTATTACTTGATGATGGTGCATCACAAGAAGCCAAGGCACAGTATCCGCTTCGTGAAGCATCAGTAAAAGTTGTAGAAGATCCGGCGCAACCGGGACACTACAAGTCGGTGGTCTTTTTAAGACCGCATTTCCAGCTGGATGAGTTGTCTGTTTCTTTGCGACTCGTGACTGAATTACCCCAGTCTTCCAACTAAAAAGAACCTAACCCCATAATAACTTTAAATTAAAAGAGGAAGTTTATTAAATGAAAGATATTTATATCGAATTTAGAGGTAAATATAAAGTAGATGGTGAGTCACGTGACAGTGAGCATAAGGGATGGCTTGAGGTTAACTCTTGGTCTCATAATATTCGTCAGCCTAAATCTGCAACTTCAAGTAGTGTAGGGGGGCATACGGCTGAACGTGTTGAGCATTCAGATATGATATTTGTAAAAGATCTGGATGCAACCAGCCCTAAATTATGGGAAGCATGTTCTGCGGGCTATACCTTTGATGAAGTACAGATTGACTTTTATCGGGCCAATGGCGATAAACGTATTAAATATCTGCAAATCAAGTTAAAGCATGTACTTGTTTCAAGCGTAACACCCACTGTAAATGAAGAGGGGGTGCCAACAGAAGCGTTTGGTCTGAAATATGCCGCTGTTGAGTGGACTTATAACCAACAGGATATTAATGGTACAGCAAAAGGCGCAGTTACTAAGAAATGGTCACTTTCTAATAATACAGCATCTTACGCTGCATAATAGTCAAGTGATTACCCTGAATAGAGGTTAACACCTGGTTAACCTCTATTTCTATTAAGCTTTTATTTATAACTAAAAAATGAATCTAGACCATTTATACCCTTATGGATTCCGTTCGACATTGTTTGATCGCCTGATTCCAGAGCAAGACCGCTATTTACAGGGACTTTCAATCCAGCAGTTACGGGAATCTGTTGCTCATGATCTAGAAGATTTATTAAACAGCCGTGTGGCAAAATTTGATCAAGAGATGACAGCTTATCCACTGGCCCGTAAATCTGTTTTACAGTTTGGGATTATTGACTTTGTGGGACTTTCTACAGCTAATCCACTGGATCGGGAGACAATTTGTCATTCTATCGAGCAGTCTATTGAAGCACATGAGCCACGTCTTAAGCAGGTCAAAGTAGAAATGTTACTTGATGGGCATAATATGGGGTCACTTTGCTTGAGCATTCAGGCTTATTTAAATATTTATCCTCTATATGAACCTGTACTTTTTGATGCTTTATTAAAACCAACAACACAACAATACGTTATCTCTGCAAGAACTTAATGTGGGCCTCCTGTGATAGAACAACTCTTACCGTATTATGAAAAGCAATTACAAGAATTCAGTCAGCAATCACGAGAGTTTGCACAGAAGTATCCTAAAATTGCCCAGCGTTTATCATTAAATCAGGAACAGATTGATGATCCGCATATTGAACGGTTAATTCAGGCTTTTTCTTTAATTGCAGCTCGGATTGATAAAAAGCTTGAAGATAGTTATGACGTATTTACTCGGGCATTATTTGAAGTAATGTTTCCGCAGTATTTGCGGCATTTTCCAGCCTGTACGATAGTAAGTTTTGAAGACGAAAATAAAATTAGGCAGTTGACTGGCCGACATATTATTCCTAAACAGACAACCCTGAAGTCACGCAGTTTTAGAGGGGTACAGTGTGAGTTTAATACCAGTCAACAGGTAATATTGCTTCCTATTGCCTTAAGTCAACTTGAATTTAAAACATCACCAAGCGCACATATACATTTAAGCCAGAATGCAAGCTTGAGCTTAAAATTTGACATTTTTAATAATGCACAAGCTGTTCTGATACAGGAAAGATTACCTATCTACCTGGACGCAATCTCAAATTTCCCTTTACAGGTTTTAGACAGTATTTTTAGGCCTGAGACTGGATTTGCCTTGCGAATTGGTCAACAGATCTTAAAAATAGATAACCCTTTTAGTATCATAGGTTTTGCAGAAGAAGAATGCCTGTTACCAGTAGATCAGCATACCCATCATGCCTATCGTCTACTGATGGAATATTTTTGTTTTCCCGAAAAATTTAATTATTTAAATCTTGATCTTGGTATTTTAAAAGGCCGTATTCAGCAGTATGAGAGTTTTGAGGTTCTAATTTATTTTAAGCTGAACCTGAATGACCAATCAATGATCCGTAATTATTCTGAACTGAATGTTGCAAATTTTAAGCTGTTTACTTCACCAGCCATCAACCTGTTTGAAAAGCAAGCTGAACCACAGAAAATCACTCATACCCAGCTATATTATCCATTAATTACGGATACACATCATCCTGAATCTTATCAAGTATATTCAATTCTTGAAATGAATATGGTGCGTGAGAAAACCAATCAGGAGCAGGTCTATACTAATGTTTTACCATTTTTTGCTATCAGCCACTATAAAAATGAACAGGTACAGTTTTTTTATGCGCTGGATTATCAGCCAATACAAACCAATTTTGTCGAGATGCGCTACTCAATCATCTCTAAACATTTAAAACCCTTTGAGATTAAATCTGATTTTATCAGTATCCGTTTATTATGTTCGAACCGTGATTTAGCTCATGAGGCATTAAGCCAGTCTAATAATATTTTAAATCTGAATGATAGCAGTCTGGCACGCCGGGCATTAATACTTAAACGTCCAACGGTACCTTATAGTTTTGATCAGAATAAAACTGAACAGTGGCGTATTATTTCTCATCTTTCACTGAATACGCTAGCTTTAATGAAAGGCGACAGCCTAAGCCATGTTAAGGAATTGCTTGCATTATATAATCTGCCGTCTTCTAAAGAAAATCACTTAATTATTAATGCAATTGATCAATTAGAGTTTTCATTAACCCATAAACTGGTTGATGCAAAACCTTTTCCCATGTTTATTCGGGGTGTTAAAGCAGAGTTAAGTATAAATAGCAGTGTCTTCAGGGGCCATAGTTTATATATATTCAGTTATTTACTTAGTCATATCTTTAATTTGAAGGTCCAGATCAACAGCTTCGTTGATGTGGTAATCACAGACAGTTTAAGTCAGCAGGAGTTATACCAATGCGTGCAGAACGTTGGTGGCAAAACTCTTCTGTAATTGACCAGTTATTTAATAAAGCAAGTACTTTTGAGTTTATTCAAACAACACGTCTGTTGAGACATGTTCCGTATTTACACGGCAATTCTGCGTGGGCAGATACTTTTAAGTTTGAACCTGCTTTTAATCTAAGTTTCCCTGCATCAGAAGTGGAGCAATTGGAATTTAAAGAGCAGCACCTGCATTTGACTAATCTGGTAGTAGGACTTACTGGTGTTCAGGGTGCTTTACCTTATGCTTATACCTGTAAGGTTAAACAGGGTACCCGGCAGCAACGTCTGGAAGTGAAAGAGTTTTTGGGCTTATTTAATCATAAACTGGCCGCACAGTACGTAGATTCGAGTATTAGCTATAATTTACCTATACGTTATGAAGTTGAACAGGAAAACCGCTATCTGGATATCTTGCATGCATTAAATGGTTATATTCGTACCCAGCATCAGCAAACTGAGCTGGACGAGTATTTTGCGGAATTCGCGGGCCTGATGCAGGGACAGAATAATACTCCTCATGCGCTGAAAACCATGCTGAGCTGTATCTTTAAGCAGAACATACATATACGGGAATTCATCAGGGAAACCTTTAAATTAGCCGATGAACAAAAAACCCGTCTCAATAGTCACAAACCCAGCCTTTTGGGACTAAATACATTTTGTGGCGATACCGTTCAGCAGGTTGATGGAAAAATTGAAATACAGATAGGCCCTATGAAACGGGCACAGTATCTGGAATTTTTACCACAGCAGCCGCTTTACATAAAACTTAAACGTCTGGTGCAGTCTTGGTGTAGTCCAACATTATTTATTGACGTGCGATTAATCTTGGACCGGAGTGAAATTGAGGCCACGCATCTGGAGCATCAACAGTCTGCTGGTCTGGGACAAGGTAGTTTTTTGATGCCACCGGAGCAACCCCAGCATAACTATGAAACCTGCTATAGTCTGATAGGAGCGGTTTCATGTTGAAAAAAATCCTGTCGACTTTTATTGGTGTATTTTTAACGCTAAGTAGTTTGATCATTCTGTACTGGAGAGATGTTCAATATGAGCCAGAACGTCAGGATTTCCTGGTCTATTTCGGGCTTTTACCTCTTGCTATAACATGTTTTTTACTCTCGCCATGGTTGATTTATCGAGCTTATCAGGGCTATCAGAGTAAAAAAAAGCAGGCTGAATTGGCACAACAGAAAGCACAAGAAGCACCAAGTACTCAGGTGACGCAACAGATTGAATGGCTAAAGCTGAACATTTATGCTGCGCATGTTTACAGTGCTTTAGGTGAAGATGGAGCCATTCTTGAGCAGTTAAAAGAATATACAAGCCCTGAACTGGACCTGAAATTACAAAATAGCAATGGGCTGCCAATTCTCTCTTACCGTATTGAAGAGCTGGATGAAAAACTTGGACCGGAGCAAGATGAAGAGGAGCTTACCACATTTTCGGTACGCCAACAACGTATTATGGCTTTGGTAGAGCATCAGCTTGAAAAAAATGTTGAGGTACTTCTTCAGGTTGCTGAACATCTAAAATACTCCAGTCTGTTCTATGAAACTCAACAAATTCATGACTACCGTATGCATCCTGCCTGGATAGACCCAGGCGCAGAATATGATCCAGATGAAGTTGCTGTACCAGAACTTAAACAGGTGGAAAGACTCGATCGTCTTAATCTGCATATTCTTTTATCTGAAGATTTACAGCACGTCTGGAACGAAACGGCTCACCAAAACCGGTTACAGGAGTTTTTCAGTAATCTTGGCATTATTCCGCAAAAAATACATCTGGAATATCATTTTCTTGGCGCAGAAACGGTAGTACATGATTTTTTAATTTTATTGAAACAGCAGCAGGATCAGATCCAAGAAATTTCTCTGATCATTAGTGCTGATTCTGAAATTGATCAGGAGATAATTGATGAGCGCATCTGGATCTCTGACCATTATCTGCCAGCAGAATTTTCGAGCAGCTGTTGTATAGCATCTACAAAGGTCAATTTTGAACAGCTGTTACCTTTAAAAAGGTTAGTGCTGGCTATAAACCAGAATCAGGTCAGACATATTCTGGAAGAACTGAATATTGATGAACTACCACAGTATAAAAATGAAGAACCTTTTGTGGTAGTGCTTGATGATATCACACAGATCAAGACATTAAAGAGAATAGAGCAATATTTTGAGCAGAGTCCGATTGAGCCACACCACTATTTATACTGTAGAGCAAGTTTAGGTCATACACAAAATCTGGAAAAAATTTATGGAATGATGCTTGGTATGTTACTGCCGCCGGAACAGGTCGCTGTGGTATTTGGACAGGATATACAGGCAATTATCCAAGATATTCCTGAGGAGATAGGACCTCGGGAAGCAATAACTGATAGCTGATTAATTATTTTTAGAAATACGAGAACTCAATGTATATCATTTTAGGTTACTTGTGGCAGTACATTACCAATCCTAGGGCTATTATTGCCTTATCATTGTTTGTTGCTCTGGTATCATCTTACTCTGTTTTACCACGACACATTTTCTGGGCACTGGCAGCCAGCTACATGCTGGGACTTATTTGCTATGGTATTTACTGGCTAGTACAGCGCAGACGTCATACGGTGCAAGGGGAAGAACTTGCTAATGCCATTCAGCAGGATACAAAAGCCGAGTATGGCCAGCAAAAAAATAAAGAAGAACTTCAACTGATTAACCAGCAGATGAAAGATTCTATCCAGTTAATTCGCAAGTCAAAGCTGGGAGATAAAAAAGGTAATGCCGCACTTTATGAATTACCTTGGTATATGGTTATTGGTAATCCGGCAGCAGGCAAGAGTTCAGCAATTTACAATTCGGGGTTAAAGTTTCCATTTGAGGAGACGCACCAGAAAATGATTTCAGCAGGTTTAAGCGGCACACGGAACTGTGACTGGTTCTTCTCTACAGAAGGCGTTTTACTGGATACTGCTGGACGTTATTCTGTCTATGCAGAAGATCATTCTGAATGGCTGGGTTTTCTTAATATTCTCAAAAAGAATCGCTCTAAGGCACCAGTAAATGGACTCATTGTTATTGTCAGTATTGCTGAATTGATTGGTCAGAGCCCAGAAAATTCACTTAAACTGGCAAAAAACTTGCGCGCCCGAATTCAGGATTTAACCGAGCGTTTGGAAGTAGTGGTGCCAGTATATCTGGTCTTTTCAAAAATGGATCTGATTGCAGGTTTCACTGAGTTTTTTGATTGTTATGAAACACAAGAATATAACCAGGCTTGGGGTGCAACTCTGCCGTATGAACAGAATTCATCACAAAATGCGGTTGAGCTTTTCGAACACCATTACAATTTACTTTATGATGGATTAAAGGGGGTTAGTACGACGCATCTGAGTCGTCGTCATTCACAGAATATTTCACCAAGTGTAATGACATTCCCGCTCGAGTTTAAAACTTTAAAACCGGCATTAAAAAGCTTTATCAGCACATTGTTTGAAGATAATCCTTATCAGTTTCAGCCCGTATTCCGGGGGTTTTATTTCACCAGTGCCTTGCAAGAAGGTATAATTGAAAGTCCGATGACAAAGCAGATTGCACAGGAATTTCATCTTTCTCAAATTGCCCAAGCTGAACCTAGTGATCATAACATTGCTCTACAGAATCATGGATATTTTCTGAAGGGACTATTTTCTAACATTATTTTAAAAGATAAAAATCTGGTAAAACAGCATATTAATCCAAGCAGAAAACGTCAGCGCTATCTCGCATTTATAGGAGCTCTGCTTGGTGTATCTATTATTCTCGGTTTATGGGTATGGTCATATCGTAACAACCAGCAGCTGATTGCAGATGTGCAGGCTGATTTAGATAAAGTGGTACATTTAGAAAAGGCTTCTGGCCAGCAGCTTTCTACGCAGCTTGAGGCTCTACTCATCTTGCAGGAGCGTTTACAGCAGCTCGATGAGTTTGATGAACATCGCCCTTTAAAGTTTCGCTTTGGCCTATATCAGGGAAACCAACTCCGTGAAACTTTAAAGGCTGAGTATTTAAAAGGTATTCGTCAGATTGTGTTGCAGCCCACCCAGCAAAATATTGCGCAATATTTGCAACGGGTTAAAAATAATGAAGAAACACTTAAAGCTAATCATATCAATGTTGAAGTCAAACAGGTCGCTAAGACTGGGCAATATCTGGAACCTTTAGATACCAATCCACAAGATGCTTATAATGCTTTGAAAGCTTATCTGATGATGAGCAACCCGCAATATATGGATGCAGGGCATTTAAGTGATCAGGTTACGCGTTTCTGGCGGTCATGGGTGGATGCTAACCGTGGTCAAATGTCTCGGGGAGATATGATCCAGCAGGCTGAACAGGTACTCTCTTATGCTATGACATTAACTGGTGATCAGCAGTTTCCGGTACTTGATGCAGATACTCAGCTGGTAGATCAGACCCGTCAGGTCTTATTGTCTGTCATTCGCGGTATGCCTGCACGTGACCGTGTCTATAATGAAATCAAGATGCGTGCGGCTGTACGCTTTCCTGCCTTAACAGCGGGTCAGATTGTTGGCGAAAATAATAAAGGTGCTGTGCTCGGCAGTTATGCTCTTCCAGGCGTTTTTACCCAAAAGGCATGGGATGAATATGTTAGTAGTGCAATTGATGAAGCAGCCAATAAACCGACAGATAGTAAAGACTGGGTACTCAACAGCCGTCAGTCAGATGACCTGACGTTCTCTGGCAGTCCAGAGCAGATCCGTAAGCAGCTAGTTGCTCTCTACAAGCAGGAATATATTGCAGAGTGGAAAAAATTCCTGAATGGTATTTATTATGCAAAAGCTCCCCAGTTCAGTCAGCAGTCTAAAAATATTGACATACTGGGTGAACCACAGAACTCACCAATCCGTATTCTATTTGAGCGTATTGCTATTGAAACAAATTGGGATAACCCGGTAGTACAGGCTGAACTGGCTGTGCCACAAAAAGGTTTTATTGCCTGGTTTAAACGTAAAGTGTTAAACCGCAGTGATGCGCAAATGTCACAACAGCTATCAAATAAAGCTCAAGGACCAATCTCACAGGAATATCAGATGTTCTATCAACTGGTACGTAAACGTGATGATCAGCAGAATAAATCCTTGCTTGATGAATACATGCAGAATCTTGCCCAGGTGCGAAGTAAATTTAATGACCTGAAGAATGCTGGTGAAATTGGTCCGAGTGCTATGGCACTGGTTAAACAGACTATCAGTGATCAGAACTCAGTTTTTAATACTGCACAAAAGCATATTGATGAGAGAATGCTGGTAGGACTGAACGATATTGATCAGCAGATGATACAGAAACTTTTAGTGAGTCCTTTGACCCAGTCTTTTGCTAGCTTAATTACACCTGCACAAGAAGAGATTAATAAGCTTTGGATAATTCAGGCGTATCAGCCATTTCAAGCGAACTTAAGCCAAAAATATCCATTTAATTCCTCTGTCTCATTACAAGCTACCAGTAATGAAATCGGGCAAATTTTTGGGGATACCGGTAGTATTGCCCGTTTTGTAAAAGAAATATTAGACCCCTTGGTCATTCGCCGTGGTTATACTTTAACGTCCAAAACCTGGAAAGATTTGGGTATTAGCCTGAATCCACAATTTGTCATGAACTTCCAGCGTTATGTCACTCCAATCAATGGTATGGCAACGGGTACACTTGACCAGCCAACTGCTACACCTGCAGCGAACCAGTCGAATTTCCAGTTCTATCCGTTACAGAATCCACAGCTTCTGTCCTATACCATCGATATTGATGGTCAACGTATGCTCTATGAAAATGGGATTCAGCAGTGGGTAAACTTTGTCTGGCCGAACCGTAGTGCAATTCCTGGAGCGCGTATTACTGCTGTAGACCTGCAAGGGCAAACCCATACAATTTTTGATGAGCCAGGTGAATATGGTATTAACCGCCTGATCGATTCTGCTCAGCGTAAGGAGCAAAATGGCAGCTTTGAAATGGTATGGCGCAGTAAAACCGATCCATCGGTATTTGTAAAAGTGAATTTCCGCCTGATTAGTGGAAGCAGTTCAGGAGGAATCGGTTCAAGTCGTGGATACTCAGGTTTGCAGCTGGTCGATAAAGTCACAACTGACAAGGCAGTACGAGTTGTTTCTGCACAGCCTGCACCGGCAGTATCTGCTGTCGTACCGCGGACAGGAGGTACTTCCTGATGCAAGAGAATAAGGATATTCAAGGGGCGAAACAATGCAGTATTTAAAAAGTACGCCTTTATATTATGGAAAAACCCCTGCACGCGGCGACTTCCTGAAATCAAAGGGGCAGTATGCACTGATACAGGTTATTGATCAGTGGATTACAGAAGCTTTGGAACAGGCCATGCAGAATACTGGTTTTAAGCAGCACTATGCAGCTTTACCATCTTTAGATTTTTTTATCGCTAACCCTCACGAAAAAATGTTTTTGGTGGCTAATCTCATCACCAGTGAAGATAGCTCGGGCCGGTCTTTTCCTATGGTATTAAGCCACTTACTGGAAGTTGAACAACCCTATCAGAATCTACTGCTAGCACCTTATTGTTATAAACCGGTTTTAGTGGACCTATTCCAGAGAAACAGGGTACTAAGAACAATTCATAATAGCGATATCATGCTGAATAAATTGGCAAACCTCCCTGACCAGATTCAGTCATTTACCATAGCTGAAGCACAGGCATTTTATGAAAATCATACGATGCATACATTTGCTCAGTTAATGAAAATTAGTGTATATGAACTGGTACAAAGTATGATTGGTTTAGGTCTGTTATTACAGCCCATTTTGAAAAATGGAACCAGTCGATTAAATAAGATACTGATTCTTCCAATTAATAGCCATATATATTGTTATGAAGTGGCGACCCTATGGGTAAGTATGATCGGGCATTTTCTAAAAAAAGCCCAAACTGAAGTTCTCATTGGTATTTTGCATCAAGAAAAGCCAGTCCTATTATTTGGTTTTCAAGGTGCTGACATATTGGCCCTCAGTGATATTTTTGTTGACAATATGCAGAGTGAACACTGGGTATCACTAGTTCAGGCCCAATGGATTGATCCATATCTGGAGCAGAATGCTGGTTTAGCTACTCTAGAACAGGCTTTATGCCAGCGGCAATTAAGTTTAAATCAAGGCTTAAAACTCTTTCGCCAAACTTTTTTAGATGAATAAATATGCGATCTTATAAAAAATTAAAATATGCTGTAGTCTGTGTTATTGGCTTGGGAGGAGGTTCGCTAGTCTGGGCAGAACCTGTAGTTATAGAGGGAGTCGTACCAAATGAAGCCAGTAAACAGGCGATTCTGATGAGAATGCAGTCTGTATATGGTGCAAACCAAGTGATTGACAAAATTCAGGTGCGGCCTGTAGCAGCCCCAAATGGCTGGAGTGATTCTGTGGCTCGTGTAATTACGCCAGAACTTAAAAAAGTCAGACAGGGACAGCTGCGCGTACGAGGTACACAAATCGAGCTTAATGGTAAGGTTAGTCATCCGAATGATATTCAATCTACTACTGCAAATTTTCAAATGCTTATACAGCAACCATATCGCTTTAATGCCCAATTATCTGTAAATCAGGCCGAGCAGAAAATTATTGATGATGCTTTAAAAAACCGGATTGTTGAATTTGAATCAGGCAGTGCGGTGTTGACAGCGGCTGGACGTCAGATTCTGGAAGAAATGGCAGTAGCCTTACATAAGGTAGGCGGAAAAAAAGTTAAAATCATTGGTCATACAGACAGTTCGGGAGATGGCAATAAAAACTTTTTACTAAGCCAGGAACGTGCGATGGCTGTACGCAATTATCTTATTGCTAAAAATATTAAAGCAGAAAATCTGAGTACGGAAGGTATGGGTTCAAGCAAACCGGTTGCTGATAATACAACTGCAGAGGGCCGCAAGAAAAATCGTCGTATTGAGTTTGAGGTACTTTAGTACCTCTTAAAAAATAAAGGAAAACTAAAATGGCAACTCCTTATATTGTAGTTGGTTGTCCGACCACTGGTGGTGGAAAAGTTATCAGCGGAAATAATACTTTTCTGGTGGAAGGTATTCCAGTAGCGTGTGTAGGAGATAAAGCAACTTGTCCAAAACATAAAACCGTTACTACAATTATATCAGGTGACTCGCACATGCAAGTCATGGGCAAAGCTGTAGCACGTGCAAATGATGCATTAGCATGCGGATGTAAACTATTGCCAAAACAGAATAGCGTAATAGGAGAAAATTAAAGTGCTACAAATTAAACCTAAAACTGCCTAAAGAGTAAAAGAATAAAAATAAATAACTGTGGCAAGATTCACATAATAAGCCCAGAAAATTACAATTAGATCAAACTGGACCGTGTCTTTATCGTTAATAATCATCCTAAGTCTAGGAAAGACTCAAAGTCGGCCCGTTATAAGCGGCGGGTGACAAAGTAATAGCGTTCTTACTAATAAAAAAGAGATAAGGAGCCTGCTATGTTACACCTACAATTAAATACTCAGTCTCTGTATGAAAAATTAAACACGGTAACCCAGCTTTTTGAAAATTTTAGTGGAGCTGCACAACCCACTTTATACTATAACCCTACAGGACAGGCCAAGAGATGGGCCGAGCAGATTGCTCTCCTGAATCAGCCCTATATACCTACACCTTGGCTATTTAATACTCATCTACAGCTCTTCTACTTTGATATGATCCGCAAAAAAACTACCCAACTAGAATATGATCATGAAGAACTTCTTACCATGCAAGATGGAGGTACAACCGCGCTTTACTGGTCGGGTTATGATTTACCGGATGATGTACCTACGGTTTTTGTACTGCACACTATAATGGGAACGCCACAAAGTATGCGAGAACTGGTACGTGATCTGCGTTTGATGACAGGATGGAGGGTAGTACTATGTTTACGGCGAGGACATGCTGACTTAAAATTGACTACTCCACGTTTAAGTATTGTCGGCTCTACCGATGACTTGCGTGAGCAAATATCTGTTGTGCGGGAACGTTTTAAAACGTCCTCACTTTATTGTGTTGGCGTGTCGGCAGGAACAGGTCTGCTGGTCCGGTATTTAGGAGAAATGGGCAAGAAATCTGCCTTTAAAGCCGCCTTTGCCTATTGTCCCGGTTATAACTTAAATGAAGTATTTAAAGTTGCACATAAAGCTTACAGTCAATATATGACGCATCAGCTTATTAAAACATTTGTTTTAGCTCATCAGAATCAAATCTCCCAGCTTTCAACTTATCAGGCGCTAATATCCGCCAGAGATTTGCATGAATTTCAACTTGCGGTTTATGAGCTGGCAGGGTTTGAAAGCTATGAAGTTTATGAGAAAGCAGCAAACCCAATTTATGTTTTTGATCAGGTAACCAGCCCGCTGATGATGCTCAATTCAGGAGATGATCCGGTCTGCCGCTTGGAAAATGCTCAAGCCTATCTGGATAAAATTTGCGAAAAAGATAATATCATGCTAGTCACTACACCAAAAGGAAGTCACTGTGCCTATTATGAAGGCTGGAAAGCCAGCTCTTGGGCCCATCGCTTAATCGCAGATTTCTTTACACAATTTGGTGATACGCAAGACAGACTATCTGGTCAGCAAACTGTACAGGCTGCTTGATGAAAGAAATAATATTAAAAACTCTCCTGCATATATGGCCTTAGCTAAGCAGCTTATGCAGGAGAGTTTTTCTATCTTAAACTGAACTTTTAAGTTGATTCTAAATTTGTCTGGTGACTTGCTGTAGATATGCCAGAATCTGATCTTTGTGCTGCTGGAAAGTATCCATTCCAATATCCTCGGTTTCACCATTAAAGGTGATATAAGTGGTTTCACCATCACGGTGGAAGGAATAAGGCATGCCTTGGGTAATCAGATAATAATCTTCGTTATCTTCACTAATTTCAGCTTTAGCTGTCATATCCAGGTGATCAGGTTGATGACCAATAAATTCTTTAAATTTTTCATATACATTTCTCATGGCTGACCTCTTCTATATCTAGGATGAGTCATTTCTACTGCTTGAATAACCATTTTGATAACTAGTTAATCAAGAGTCATTATGAAATATTAAGCATCAGGTGCAGTATTCTAATTACTATAGGTTTAGGTCTAATCTAGCATCAAAGCATTTTAAAGAAATTGCCAAGTTGTCTAAAAACGTGAAAGTTGATAGCAGTTTTGTAAGAGAATACATCTGGTATCTATAGCTATGTTCTTTAAACAAAAAACCACCCGAAGGTGGTTTTTTTAACTGATAGTAATTATTCAAGGAATTTGACAGTAACGCCAGAGCGTACTTTTTTACCTAAATCATTAGCGTCCCAGTTGGTCAAACGAATACAGCCGTGTGAAGCTGTTTTAGAAATGAGTGATGGATTCGGGGTGCCATGAATACCAAAGGACTTTTTGCTCAAGCCAATCCAGATATTACCTACAGGACCGTTCGGACCAGGCGGCAATGATAAAGGCTTTTTGTTATTACCCTGAACGAAGTTGCTTGGTGAATAGCTATACCATGGATTCGGTGCTACACCTGTAACTTTATAGGTACCTGCTGGAGAAGGAGTATCCGTACTACCAATAGTTGCCGGGAAAGAAGCAATCATCTGATTACGGCTATTAAACAGATACAACTGTTTTGCACCTTTGTGGGCAACGATTAAGTGAATATCTTCAGGCAAGTCATTACGTACATTTGCTACAATAATTTTCTCACCAGCTTTTTTAAAAGTCGCTTTCGGATTAAGTTTCTTTAAGAAATCTTCATCCATGTGAAACTTTTCGCCCAGCATTTCAGAAACACGTACATAATATAAACCTTTCATTTTCGCCTGTAGCGCGTAGTCTGAAGGTATTGAGCTGGCGTATGGCCCTTTTAGGTCATCTTCCGTAATTGTATATTCAATAAAAGCTGGTTTACCGGCAGTTTTAGCAACTAATGCATCCCAGGTTTCTTTGGTTAAAACACCTGTAGGTTTTAAACCATTCATTTGCTGAAAAGAGGCAATTGCTTTTAATGTATTTTTACCACTCATACCATCGATTGCACCAGGTGAAGCATGTGCATTATTTAACATGACATGGGCACGGGCATAGACTGGAAATTGGCCCTTGCCAATTGCATCATACCACTCGGCATTATTCAGTCCTTCCAAAGTCCACGAAGCAGTTTTAGCGGCTTGACTTACGTTAGCTGGAGTACTGGTGGTCTTGCTTGCAGCAGAAGGAGCGGTACCAACATCTGCCTTTTTATCTTCAGTACGGGCCAGATTTTGCAAGGTGGTTGAAGCGCGGTCCAGATCACGCTCTTCTTGAGCAGTAATGCGGGAATCAGTCGTTGCAGTTTCTGTTTTATTCGCTGGTGTATCTTCACCGACTTCTAGAGGGTCGATTGGATCTTCGACCGTATTTGTTGCGGCAACTTTAGGATTGAGCGGCTGTTCAGCAGTTGGAGCAGCCAGGGCTGTACCAGTAATAATACAGCTTAAACTCATAGCGAGTAATGAGCGAACAAACATGGAAATCAACCTTAAGAATTATTCATATGCTGGGTGTAAATTTAGTTAAGTATTGCAGAAAAATTACGGAGATGCAGTATTTGTTTTGTGTAATTCATACTTTTAAAACTGTTTTTAAGTGATTTTATGAAACTGTATAAACATGGCAAGAAGTTATTCAAAATGCGGCCTTTTTGCTATGATGGCAACAAGACCAAGACCATGTTAGGAAAGTAAATGACGACCCTGAAAAATGATCGTTTTCTCCGTGCCCTGTTACGTGAGCCTGTAGATTCTACGCCAGTATGGATGATGCGTCAGGCAGGTCGCTATTTACCTGAATATCGTGAGACCCGGGCCAAGGCTGGTGATTTCCTGTCTTTATGTAAAAATACCGAGTTTGCCTGTGAGGTAACTCTACAGCCTTTACGCCGTTATGAACTTGACGCAGCGATTTTATTTTCCGATATTTTAACTGTTCCTGATGCTTTGGGACTAGGGCTGTATTTTGAGGCAGGTGAAGGGCCAAAATTTAAAAAGACAGTACGTACAGAACAGGATGTGGCAAATCTGCCCGCATTTAATGCCAAATCGGATTTAGACTATGTCATGAACGCAGTCAGTGCTATCCGTTCTGCTCTAGGCGGCCAAGTGCCTTTAATCGGTTTTTCGGGAAGCCCATGGACGCTGGCCACTTATATGGTAGAGGGCGGCTCAAGTAAGGATTTTCGTTTTACCAAACAGATGATGTATGCGCAGCCAGAGGTATTACATGCTTTGCTGGATCGTCTGGCAGTAGCAGTCACTGAATATCTAAATGCCCAGATCGACGCCGGGGCACAGGCGGTTCAAATTTTTGATAGCTGGGGCGGGGCTTTAGCACATCGTGAATATCTTGAATTCTCGCTAAATTATATGCAGAAAATTATCACTGGCTTGCAACGTGAAAAAGATGGCCGACGTGTTCCGGTGATCTTGTTTACCAAAGGCGGCGGACAATGGCTTGAACAGATGGTTGCGACTGGCGCAGATGCATTTGGACTGGACTGGACCACGTCACTTCATGTAGCACGTCAGACTGTAAATGGCCGGGCTGCGCTACAGGGAAATCTTGATCCGGCGACTCTATACGGTTCAGCAGCTACAATTGAGAAAGCCACCAAAGCTATGCTGGATGATGCCTATCTGAATGGTGAAAAGACGGGTTATATTGCAAATCTTGGACATGGAATTACCCAGTGGGTAGACCCAGCACATCCGAAAGTATTTATTGATACTGTACACGAGTACAGTGCTAAATATCTGGGATAATATGTACGGATGATTCTGCTTCTTAAAAACATATTTGAATTTCTTTATAAGGCAGCTTCGGCTGCCTTATTTGGAATTTTATTGCTATTGGCTTTTATGTTGACGGCAAATATGGGGAGTGAGGCTTTCTATGGTTTGTTCCGGTATGACTATCTGCTGTTATATGCTCTGATCATTCAATTTTGTCTGCTGTATTTAAAGCTTGAATCTTGGGCAGAAGCTAAAGTAATAGCCTTATTTCATGTCATGGCAATGCTGATGGAAATTTTTCTTACCCATCCTGCGATTGCTTCTTGGCAGTATCCACAGCCAGCTGTTTTTAAAATATTGACTGTTCCACTATTTGCCGGGTTTATGTATTCTGCCGTAGGCAGCTTCTTTGCAAGATCGTTACGATTATATCAAGTCGTCTTTACACATCTGCCAGGCTTTTTACCTATGCTGGTTTTGGCTCTCTTGTCTTATATTAATTTTATGAGCAAGTTTTTCATTCCAGATATTCGTTATCTTCTGTTTTTCTGGAGTATAGCCTTATTCTGGAAAACCCGGGTGTATTTCCAGTTGAGCTATAGCCGTTTTGAACTACCGATGTTGCCAGTTCTTCTGATTTTGGCTTTTATTATCTGGATTGCCGAAAATATTAGTACATTTTATAAAATCTGGTTATATCCGAGCCAAGTCGATGCATGGCATATGGTAGGGTGGGGCAAGCTGGGTTCTTGGTATTTACTGCTACTGTTGAGTTTGGTACTGGTATTAAAAATACTGGGCAACAGAGATCGTCGAGGCCGATGGCAATTAAAAAAAACAGCAGATAAATGAATTGTTATCTTTCTGTTTAACAGTGCATTTTTTTAATTGCGAAGCGCTTCACTTCCGGATAATCTCACTACTGTGTAATAAAATTTACACATGTATAGCGATAACAACACTGCATGAGAATAACTGGAGAATAAGTATGTTAAAAAAACTGATGTTGGCTGCTGTATTAGCGGCAGGTTCAAGTGTAGCAATGGCTGACAATGATGTTGGTTGTGGTGTAGGTAGTCAGGTTTGGCAAGGTCAGAGTGGGATTATTCCTAAACTGTTCGCTGGTACCACAAACGTGATTTTTACCAACCAATGGCTCGGGATTACTTTCGGTACATTAGGTTGTAGCCAAGGCGGTACAGTAACTGCTCAGGTCGTGACTTTTACTAATGAAAATGCCGAGACGCTAGCTCGTGATATGTCTGTAGGCCAAGGTGAAAGCCTGAATGTGCTGGCTGAACTAATGAATATTAAACAGGAAGATAAAGCACGTTTCTTTGCGGTATCTAAACAGAATTTCTCTGAAATTTATTCGGCTGATAACCAGAATACTTTACAGGTACTGGCTTCCCTTCAAACCGTAATGGCAAAAGATGAAGTTCTTAAAGCTTATGTCTAATTAGATATTCAAAAAACCCTGTCTTAAAGACAGGGTTTTTCTTATATAAAGAGAAAAAGATTACTGCATGAAACCTGTTTTTTTGATCCTTGCCCTGACGGTAGCTGGCCTGAGCCATGCAGCAGATACGACACCAGATGTATCCTACTATTTAAATCTTGCTCAACAGAAAAAGCTGGCCCAAGATATCACTTGGCAGCGCTTAATGTATGCCAATACTGCCGGCCACAGTGAGGTGAGCTATAAAGGATATTTTCTTGCGCCAGATGGACAGAGAAATCTGCAACAGGAAATGCAGCAGGATATTCAAGCCCTATTTCAGGTCGCTGAACCGAATCAATCTGTCCGATGCAAATTTCCCGCCCGTAGCCGCTGGTTAATGCAGCAACTACAAATTTCCGAATACCAGTTGCCTCAAGCCAGCTGTCCTGAATTTGAAAGCTGGATCGAGCAGGTTAAGCCTTATAAGGCTACCCTTATTTATGCTACAGACTTTATGGGCAACCCAAGCTCCATGTTTGGGCACACTTTATTGCGGTTGGACCCTAAAGACCAGAAACAGTTAAATCTGGTCTCTTATGCAGTCAACTATGCAGCTACAGTAAACGGTACAGATAACTGGTCTTTTGCCTGGAAAGGCTTAACTGGCCGGTATCCTGGTGAATATTCCCTCATGCCGTATTACCGTAAGGTAAAAGAGTATGGAGATTTTGAAAGCCGTGATCTATGGGAATATGAACTGGATTTAAATCCAGAAGAAACCCGGTTTATGGTTGAACATATCTGGGAAATGCAGAAAGTGACATTCCCCTATTATTTTGTTAGTGACAACTGTGCTTACCGTTTATTAGGCTTAATTGATCTGGTACGTCCAGAAGCTAATTTACAGGAACAGTTCGATTATGCTGCGATACCGGTAGAAACCTTAAAAGCAATGGATGAGCAGGGGCTCGTTAAAAACAAAATATATCGTCCGGCTTTAGAAACCCAATTACTGGCACAGGCACGGCAACATGGTAAAACTCTAGCTAAAACTGCTCATCAGGTTGCTTTTTCCGAAACTGAAGAAATGCCTAGTCTTGTAGGGGACTATCCAGCGAATGATCAGGCTAAAATCCTGGAAATGGCTTATGATGACCTCTATCTACAATTTTTAAGACGCAAGGTTGATGAAAGTTTTGCCCAGCCACGTTTTCGTCAGCTGTTGGGCCTAAGAAGCCAGATCAATCTGGATAAACAGCGTCAGGAACCTGAACGACCGAAAATTGATCCTACGCAGAGTCATAAAGCACGTAATATTTCAATTAAAACCGGTGAGGTGCAGGGCCAGTCTTTTATAGAACTTGGTCACCGTCAGGCTTATCATGATCTTATTGATCCACAGGGCGGATTTCGCACCGGCACGCAGTTAAATTTCTGGGATGGTTCAATACAGTATCGGAATGACCAGTTAAAATTGGAGCATTTTGATTTTTTATCAGTAAATTCATATAACCCGATTACCCCTTTTAAAACTCCTTTATCATGGGGATTCAATTTTGGTTGGCAACAAGAAAGTGTGGAACACGATGGACAGTTTAGTGAAGACCGTCAACACGGTGTATTAAACTTTAATGTTCAGGGCGGGTATAGCTATGCTGATCAGGCCCGTGAACATTTATGTTATGTACAAGCTCAGACATATTTACAAGCTGGGAAGGCTCTAGATAAAGGATGGCGCATTGGCGCCGGACCAACGTTAGGATGCCAGAATATCTGGACAGAACGAGTGAACAGCTTGGTGCAGGTGGCCTTACCCTACTGGGAGGATGCTCACCAATGGCAGTTAAAACTCAACACCCAGTTGCAATATGCCTTTACTCCACAAAATGCTCTGCGTTTGGGTTGGGAATATCAACAGCAGGACCATAAAAACTGGACTAAAACCAGTTTAGGATATATCAGATATTTCTAAATCCAATTAAAAAGATAGGTTTTAGTAGACTACATCTAAAATACCCTGAAGCGCATCATACGATAATTTGTTATATTGGTGGGCCTGTTAAAGGATAATTTAGGCCCTCTGGAATCAATTGTATGAATGAACAATGTATTACCATGCTTGCCGAGCAATGGAAGGATATATGCGGGCAATATTCTGCAACTGATTTAAACTATACTGCCCAATTTATCCAGGATAACTCGTTTTTACTGGTCGATGAGTTTTATAAAAATATGATGCAGGAGAAAGAGGCATCCTATTTTTTATCTGATGAGATTGTACAAAGCCGCCTGAAAACTACATTAAATCAGTGGTTACTCGATTGTTTTAATATGCCGTTTAAACAAAATTATGAAGAAGTTGTACAACGTCAACTGGTGATTGGCAATGTGCATGCGCGTATCGGTATTCCATCTTGGCTAATCATGCGCGGAATACGTGAAATTGAAAAAAAAGTCTTTTCTTTGCAAGCTTCTAGAACCCAGCAAAATATTTATGCTGTAACCAACTATATTGTACAGAGCATTGGTTTTGCCTCTGAAATTATGTGCCGTTCCTACGAAGCAAATATTGAAATTAATAATGATATTAAACATACCTACCGTTTATTTTCTGCGATGCAGGATGTATCGATTCAAAAGGATAAACAGCGCAGTTCCTTGTTAGACTGGGAAAATGAGCTGATGTTTAAAGTATTTTCAGACAGTGCTAGCTTTAATCATCTGCTATTGTCCAAATCAGAATTTGGTCTCTGGTTTATTCATAAAGCAGCCTATGCTTTTTCTGGCACAGACCAGGTACAGATTATTATTGATCGCATATATGAGGTAGATAAACTTAATCTGGCGGTACTTAAGAGCCAGGATAAAGCCAATGCGATTGCCCTGATACAGCAGATTCGTGAAAAAAATCGTGAAATACAGCATCTGGTTGATCAGTTATTTCAGGTTTCCGAGTATATCGGCTCGGGTAATGATTCTTTAACCCAGCTACTTAATCGTCGTTATTTAAATACGATTATTAACCGGGAAATTAATTTTTCCCGTAAAAATGGTTCGCCCTTAACTTTACTGGCAATTGATGCTGACCATTTTAAAGGCATTAATGACAAGTTTGGTCATGCAGCAGGGGATCTGGCCTTACAGTTTCTGGCTGAAGTTTTACTCGAATGTACCAAAGGCAGTGATTATGCTTTTCGTATAGGGGGTGAGGAGTTTTTGCTGTTATTGGTCGATAGCGACCTGAGCCGGGCTCAAAGCGTTGCTGAAAATATCCGTATGCGGATTGAAGAAACCGTTATACGGTCTACTATGGGTGTCAGCTTTAATTTTACAGTCAGTGTAGGCGCCGTATTATATGATGGGCATCCTGATTACCAACGCTTTTTAGATGCCGCAGATTCGGCTTTATATGCGGCTAAAAACAATGGTCGAAACAATGTATATATGGGATAAATAACGGCATTACCTATACAGCAAGAGATAAAAAAAGCCCTGCGTTTGCAAGGCTTTTTAATTTTAAGCTTAGTAACTTTCAGGCACAGCACTCAAGAATTCACGGCGAGCTTCTTTATCTGTTTTAAAGTCACCTATAAAAGAAACTGTGCGTGTAGTAGATTCCTGTTTACCTACGCCACGCATCATCATACACATATGTGCAGAGTCAATCATGACCGCAACACCTCGTGCTTGAGTCACTTCTGCTACTGCTTCAGCAATTTGTTGGGTCAAATTTTCCTGAATCTGTAAACGACGGGCAAACATTTCAGTAATGCGGGCGAATTTGGACAGACCCAAAACGTTACCTTCTGGCAAATAAGCAATATGTACACGGCCATAAAATGGCAGAAGATGGTGCTCACAGAGTGAATAAAATTCGATATTTTTAACCAGTACCATTTCACGGTTATCCGAAGGGAAAACCGCATTATTGGTCACTTCTTCCAGTGTCTTGCTATAACCTGACGTGAGGTATGAGAACGCTTTGGCAGCACGCATCGGCGTATCTTTAAGACCGGGACGATTCAGGTCTTCACCAACGGCGGTTAGGATATTTGCGTAGGATTGCTGCATAGACATAAGGCGTGTTCACTTACACTGGTTGAACAAGGGCGACATTGTAACAGAAAACTATCAAAAGTCTGAGAGTTAATAAGCATGCCAATTACTGTTTAAATTTCAGATTTTTTTCAGCACGCTTAAGTAGTACCAACACTGCGCCTGTACCGCCCTGATTTTCAGGTGCACTGACAAAGGCCAGTACATCACGGTGCTGACGCAACCAGCCATTTACATAGGTTTTAAGCACAGCTTCTGGACCTTTACCATGCACTATTTTGATGACATTCTGATTTTCATCTTTTGCCATCTGAATAATTTGCAAAACTGCTTCACGTGCTTCTTCTACCGTGCAGCCATGGAGGTCGACCGCTTCAAACCAGCGTAAATTTCCCGCTTTTAAGTCTTCAAATACCTTATGTTGCAAGGTCGCGATACGATAGCTCAGTTTAGACTGGCTTCCAACCGGATTTAATACAGCTTGGGTATCTGAGAGTTCAGCCAGCTCAACTTCACGCGGCCCCTCAGCAGCTGCACGTTTAGCCAAGATCTGGGCATTGGGTTTAAACTTTCGTGTTTTTTCCACCTGAGCAATATTACTACCCTGCAGAGGTTGTACACCCTGCAAGGCTTTTTTAAACAGATCCAAGTCTTCACCAGAGTCTTTGTCATCCCGGGCTGATTGAACTTCAGTCTGCTTCGCTTCAGGTGAAGACTGAGGAATAGAAATCTGCTTTCTAAACTGTTTCAGCAGGTTTTGCTGGTCTTTAGAAAGTGTAGAGTCTTTTTTACTCATAAGATAAGGTTTTAACTCTCTGTGGCTGACCGAACAGGGCCGTGAAAGCCTGATCAGGATATGGCTGCTTCATAAAACTCTCCCCAACCAGAAATGCATGAATATCATGTTCCTGCATTAGCCTTACATCATCCGGACTGGCAATACCGCTTTCTGTGACTAACAGTCGAGCAGGGTCGAGTAGTTTCTTTAAACGTAATGATGTATTGAGGTCAACCTCAAAGGTTTTCAAGTTACGGTTATTTACGCCAAGCAAACAACGGTTTGAAAGCTGTAAAGCACGTTCCAGTTCATATTCATCATGTACTTCTACCAGTACATCCATTCCCTGTTCAAAAGCGGTTTGAGACATTTCTTCAAGTTGCTGGTTAGATAATGAAGCAACAATCAGTAAAATACAGTCAGCATGAAGAGCACGAGCTTCAATAACATTGTAGGGATCAATCAGAAAGTCTTTACGTAATGCGGGCAGGCCGCAGTGCGTGCGCGCAATTTGGATGTTTTCATCAGCACCCTGGAAAAAGTCGACATCAGTTAGTACTGAAAGGCAGGCTGCACCTGCTTGTTCATACTGCCGGGCGATTTCTGCAGGATTAAAATTTTCACGAATGATTCCTTTAGACGGAGAAGCTTTCTTGATCTCTGCAATTACACCAGGATACTTGCATGACAGTGCCTGCACAAAACTACGCACAGGTGTCGCGGCCTGTGCCAGTTCTTCTATATCTTTTAAACTGCGCTGTTTTAAACGCGCAGCCAGTTCTTCAGTTTTACGGTCAACAATTTTACCAAGAATTGTGTTTGCAATATCTACCATGACTGTTTATTCCTGACCGTTATACTTCGTACTGTTTCAAAGTTTTAGTAAATTCTGATAATACGCTCATTTTTTCAAGTGCCTGTCCACCATAAATAATGTCATGCGCTAAAGCGACACCCTGTTTATAACTTTGACTCAACCCAGAAACATACAGTCCGGCACCTGCATTTAGAGCAATCATCTGGGCAGCTTTTTCACCTACCGGCGTTTTCTTTTTGCCTAATGCGTTTTTAATTAACGCCAGACTTTCATCAGAACTATTTACTACAAGACCAGTCAATGTCTGAGATTCTATCCCCACATCTTCAGGATTCAGTATCCATTCGGTAACTTCACCATTCTTTAGTTCAGCGACTGTAGTTGGTGCTGCAAGACTGATTTCATCCAGGCCATCTTTGGAATGTACCACCATGACATGCTCGGCACCTAATTGGTTCATTACTTCTGCAATTGGGCTGCAAAGTTCATCAGAAAATACCCCAATTACAAAACGTTTGACACCGGCCGGATTCGTAAGCGGGCCAAGCAAGTTAAAAATACTGCGAATACCCAGTTCTTTACGTGGGCCTACTGCATATTTCATGGCTTTATGATGGTTAGGTGCAAACAGGAAACCTATTCCCATTTCACGGATACAGCGCTCAGTTTGCTGCATGTTCAGATCAAGATTGATCTCTGCTTTTTCAAGCAGGTCGGAAGAACCAGACTTACTTGATACACCGCGGTTGCCATGCTTGGCGATTGTAGCGCCCGCTGCTGCTATAACAAATGCTGATGCTGTAGATACATTAAACAGATTCTGACCATCTCCACCTGTACCCACAATATCAACCAGATAAGGGATATCACTTACATCAATCTTAATAGCAAACTCACGCATAACTCGTGCGGCAGCAGTAATTTCATCAATACTTTCACCTTTCATGCGCAAGCCCATCATCAGTGCACCAATTTGGGCCTCTGTTGTACTGCCTTGCATAATACTACGCATGACTTCTTCCATTTGCGGCTGAGTCAGATGAATATTTTTTGTAATATGATTAAGAGCTTGTTGAATGTTCATATAAATCACTTAAGCGTAAATTTCTAAAAAGTTCTGGAAAATTTTATGGCCATGCTGACTCAAGATTGATTCAGGATGAAACTGCACCCCTTCTACTGGTAATGTCTTATGTTTTACACCCATGATCTCTTCCATCGAGCCATCTGCTTCCTTCGTCCAGCAATTTACTTCCAGGCAGTCTGGTAAACTCGCTTGATCAATCACCAGAGAGTGATAACGAGTTGCCGAAAAGGGTGAAGGTAAATGACTGAAAATTCCAGTATCATTGTGATACATGTCAGATAGACGGCCATGCATGACGGTTTTTGCCCGTATAATTTTTCCACCAAATGCTTGTCCAATACTTTGATGCCCCAAACACACACCAAGTAAGGGAATTTTACCGGCAAAATGCTGGATGGCTGGAATAGAAATACCAGCTTCTGTTGGAGAACAGGGACCAGGACCGATCACAAGATACTTGGGTTGCCATCGCTCAATATCATCCAATGTGACACTATCATTGCGAACGACTTTAACTTCTTGATTTAACTCGCCAAAATACTGAACGATGTTATAAGTAAAGCTGTCGTAATTGTCGATCATTAGAAGCATGAGCTTTTAACCTTTTGAAATGTATACACCTATGTGTCTTTAATTCGGATGAACTCTAAGAAAATATTTGACTAAAAACAGGAAACCCAGATTTAGAAATAAATGCAAAAAGAAAAATTAGAGCGAACAATATCATAGCAAAAAATCATGAATTGCTGCTGAACTATTTCTATTATGGTGTTGAGGCTTATACTTAATATTAAAAAATCTGGCAAATTCTCTTAAATCAAAAATTAAGGATGGCCTAAGACTTAAAAAAATCATGCGTAGGGAGAATAAAAAAACAGTGAGTAACTGAGCTACAGCTATTATGAATCAAAAATAAACAATAACTGTTAAAAGCTGACTATCATCAAAATTTTTGAGCTAAATTCCCGATAGAAATTAAAAAATAAATAATTTATTAAATTTAGAATATCTATTAGAGCTCCTTAAAAATAAAATCATACAAAAATAACTAAACACAGTCTTAACTTCTAAAAAAATGCACTATTTTGGTTCAATAATTCTATTATTCTGAATAAAGTAATTTAAGAATGATTGATGATAGTGCAATTCAATCTGCACACAGTATAATACCCGCATAGCTAAGGTTTTTTTAATCTTCACACTATTAAGAAATTCAAAGCATTAGCTTAGTATTCTAAAGTTGGTATGGGAATTGCTTTATATTGAGCAACTACTAACATGCACTCGATAAGTGCAACAAAATTTCATCGGAGCAAAATGAGCATGGCGAACAAGGTCCTTCAACTCATAGAAGAAAGTGGCGCAAAATGGGTCGATTTTCGCTTTACTGATACCAAAGGCAAGGAACAGCATGTTACTTACCCGGCAGACAGTATTGATGAAGATACATTTGAAGATGGCAAAATGTTTGATGGTTCTTCAATCGCTGGCTGGAAAGGGATTGAAGCATCGGACATGATTTTACGTCCAGATGCAGAAACTGGCTTTATCGACCCGTTCTTTGCAGAGCCAACAGTTGTAGTAACTTGTGATGTGATTGAACCATCAACTGGACAAGGCTATGAACGTGATCCACGCTCCATTGCTCGTCGCGCAGAAGAATATTTAAAATCTACCGGTATCGGCGATACTGCATTCTTTGGCCCTGAACCAGAATTCTTTGTATTTGACGAAGTAAAATGGGACATCGATATGTCTGGTGCACGCCATACATTGATCGCTGAAGAAGCTGCCTGGTCTACAGGTAAAGATTATGAAGCAGGTAACTCTGGCCACCGTCCACGTGTAAAAGGTGGTTACTTCCCAGTTCCGCCAGTAGATTCTTCACAGGATATGCGTGCAGATATGTGTGCAAAAATTGAAGATATCATGGGACCAGGCCGTGTAGAAGTACATCACCATGAAGTTGCATCATGCCAGTTAGAAATTGGTGTGAGCTTCAATACCATGGTGCGCAAAGCAGATGAAGTTCAACAGTTCAAATACGCAGTTTGGAATGTTGCACATCAGTATGCAAAAACTGCTACTTTTATGCCTAAACCAATGGTAGGCGACAACGGTTCAGGTATGCATGTGCATATGTCGATCTCCAAAGATGGCAAAAACCTGTTCGCTGGTGATGAATATGCAGGCCTTTCAGAAATGGCATTGTATTTCATTGGTGGTGTAATCAAGCATGCTCGTGCACTGAATGCAATCACTAACCCTTCTACAAACTCGTACAAGCGTTTAGTGCCTCACTTTGAAGCACCAATTATGCTGGCTTACTCAGCACGTAACCGCTCTGCTTCTATCCGTATTCCTTACGTGTCTAGCCCTAAAGGCAAGCGTATTGAAGCACGTTTCCCAGATCCAATGATGAACCCGTACTTGGGTTTTGCAGCATTGTTGATGGCAGGCCTTGATGGTATTCAGAATAAAATCCATCCGGGTGAAGCGGCTGACAAGAACCTGTATGATCTTCCTCCTGAAGAAGAAGCAAAAATTCCTACAGTTGCCCATAGCCTCGATATGGCTCTTGAAGCACTGAAAGAAGATCACGAATTCCTGCTAAAAGGTGGCGTGTTTACTAAAGATATGTTAGATGCATATATCGAACTTAAAACTGAAGATGTGCGTCGTCTTAATACGACTACTCACCCAGTTGAGTTTGATATGTACTACAGCCTGTAAATCTATTCTGAATTTCACTGTAAAAAGACCCGCCTTTGTGCGGGTTTTTTTGTATGATGCTGTAATTGATAAACGATATGATGTTATGGCACCACGCAAAAAAAATACTGGATTTTTTCCATGGATTGATCCTCAGGATCACAATAAAGGTTTTAAACTGAATTTTTCTGAAGTGACTTATATAGAAATAGGACGTACACCTGAAGGTTATAAACAGGCAGAATTTGTTGCACTGCGACATCCTGAATTCGCTCTGGACTATGATTATCCAAAAAGTTTTTATCTCACTACCGAGGGCTTGATCTTAAAGAAATTACCGAGCGGGACATATGTAGTCATTGCTAAAACAGATAATGGTTAATTGTGAAGTTGGGAAAGTTGTGAGTTCAAAATATAAAAACAAGCATGCTGAGCAGATTCCTGCAGCACTAAAAATTTGGTTATATGCATCAGGTTCCTTAACCCGACAGTTAACCGATCTGGCTGGCGGAAAGTTTAGGGTCGAGACGCTTAATGAATATTTTCAACGCCCTAACTTCGCTGACAGCCAGTGGATGAAAATGCCAGCTCAGCATACTTCCTGGGTACGTGATACTTATCTATATGGCTGTGAGACACAGCCGTGGGTCAAGGCGAAAAGTATCTTTCCGATACTAAGCCTGCAAGGACGGGCACGTTTATTTCAACACATTGGTCAAAAGCCAATTGGACATTTTTTATTTCAGCGTACCCGGCCCGCCTGTGAGCGGCGTGTAGTTTATCTGGAAGAGGGTTGGACCCGTCAGAGCTGCTATACTTGGCATGGCTGCAAATTTATTGTGCAGGAGACATTCCTGCCAGCTTTTGAGTATTTTATTCAGCAATAACCTCGTTAAGGACAGTCATGGCAACTGTGCATCAGATTACTTGGCGTGAGCGCCTGGAAGCTTATTACTATTTATGCCGTTTTGATAAACCGATTGGCACCGAACTGGTTTTCTGGCCAACCATGTGGGCACTCTGGATAGCGTCAAAAGGTATACCGGACCTAAAAATTCTCTTTATTATGACTTTAGGCGTAATTTTTATGCGTGCTGCCGGTTGTGCTATTAATGACTTTGCTGACCGGAAGGTCGATGCACATGTAGAACGTACCAAATCCCGGCCTTTGGCGACTGGTATAATTAGTGCTAAAGAAGCGGTTTTAGTATTTCTGGTTCTGGTTGCTGCCAGCGCGTGTCTGTTATTTTTCCTCCCTATTCAAGCTTTTTACTGGTCATTTGGCGCTTTATTGCTTGCATTCATATATCCTTTCATGAAGCGCTATACTCATTTGCCACAAGTCTTTTTAGGTGCAGCTTTTTCTTGGTCTATTCCTATGGCCTATACCGCAGTGGGCCAGACACCAGATTTAATCTGCTGGCTGCTTTATTTTGGAAATCTGTGCTGGACTGTTGCCTATGATACGCAGTATGCCATTACTGACCGTGAATATGATTTAAAGATTGGTGTAAAATCTACAGCCATCCTTTTTGGTCGTTATGACATTCAAATTATCGTACTTTTACAGTTATGCAGTCTTATTCTAATTGGTACAGCCCTGTATTTAGAAAATATTTTATTTCCATGGTCGATGATCGCTTTAGTTGTGGTTGCATTCGATTTTATATATCAAACAATTAAAACCAAGGACCGCAATCCCCAAATATGTTTTTGGGCATTTCGTCATAATCGTTGGGTTGGATTCATAATTTTTCTGGGAATATTTTTAAATTTTATATCGTAAAAATAGTACTCAGGTTGAAAAGTGTTCTATGCAGGACACTTTTTTTGTGTCTTAATATTTGTGCATAAATTTATGCAGAATAAATAATTGATAAAAAGGATATTTTATGAGACGTTCAAGAATTGCTTTAACTATAACAAGTTTAGTTTCGGCTTTATTTCTTACAGCCTGTAATGATGAGAATGACGATTATAGAGGGGTAAATCCGGATCAGACATTTATTTCTGAAAAGTCTTATTCTAAAGATAGCTTGAGTGGCGCTTCATCTATAAAAATCATGTCCTATAATATGGTCAATGTACAAGGAAAAACAGCGGAAGCCACTGCGCTAGTGATGTTCCCTAAAGTTACTCAACCTAAGGATGGTTATCGAGTAGTAGTTTGGGAACACGGTACTGTAGGCGTAGGGGATAGCTGTGCACCAAGCAATAATACTATTAATCCACGCTTCAAAATTTTAGCTGATACATTATTGGCAGCTGGTTATGTGGTGATTGCTCCGGACTATGAAGGTTTAGGTACTCGAGGAATCCATCCATACCTTAATTTGGGAAGTGAAGCTAAATCTGCAATTGCAGCAGTAAAAGCTGCTAAAGATCAGTACGGCAGTCAGTTGAATAGTTCATGGATGTCGATTGGGCAATCTCAAGGTGGGCATGCCTCATTAGGAACAGCTGAGTTTGCTAATAACGACAGTAACTATAAAGGAGCGGTTGCAGCAGCACCAGCTTCCAGCCTTGGCTATATTATTTCTGTAGTTGCACCACAGGCAATTCAAGATATTCTTGGAAGAGAACAGGCGGGTACTGCGCCTGTTGGCACAGCTGTAGAAGTATATGCCGAGCTACTTGCATATGCTGCATATACCACAGTGGGTATTACTGCTTATGAACCTAAATTTAATTATCGTGAAATCTTCCAGCAACGTTCTCAAAGTATAGCCGAGTTTGCAGAAGGCACTACGGGCGAAAATGGAATGTGTTTAACTGATTTGCATAACAAATTTGCAGATGATATCCGTGATTTTCTTGCGACTAATGCTGGTAAAACAGTTATGGACTATCCTGGTCTCGCTGGTAATTTCCAAGAGAATCCAACGGTGAAGAAATTCTTGGCTGATAATCAGCCTGCTACTAAAAAAATTAATTCACCTGTTATGATTGTTCAGGGAACTGCTGATATGGCTGTACCATATCCTGTTACTAATACCTTACAAGAGGGACTTAAAAAAATGGGAACTGATGTGACATTTGTCCCTGTTAACGGAGCCGCTCATACTCAGGCGATTGTATGTAGAAATGCTGAAATTTATCAATTTGTACAATCTAAGATGCCAGCTAGAACCAATATAGTGCTTGATCCATCAGTAATAGATGCAAGTAAAAATGTTGAATGTACTGGAGTAGCTCAATAATTTCTTGTATTTAAAATAATCAAACTAAAAGGGTCTTAAAGAAGGCCCTTTTTTGTTATATTGGGTCAGTTTTAAATTATTTATCTTTAATATTTCTATGAATAAAGAAACGGTGCAATCGAAAGCTAAGTTATGGGTATTGATGGGACTGGGTTTATTGATTCCAATTTTTCTGGTCAGTATGGCTTATATTGCAGTAAACAGTGATGCCAAGAATCAGGAAAAGTACCGACAGCAACAAGCTGAACAACTGGCAAAAATCAAGGCACGTGAAGAAGCAGAAAAATTAAAGAAAGAATGAAATTTCAAGCAGAGTTATTAAATATATTCTCAAAAGCTTAAAGTATATCTTTTTGAAGCTGTCGAATAGTTGGAATTTCTGTATATCGTATAATCCTGTAGCCCGCTTCTTTGAGCATCGCATCCCGTTGCCGGTCTTCTTCTTCTTTATAAAGATGTGTAGGGTCATCAAGTTCAATTATGGCAATCACTTCAAACTGAGTGTTTAAAACGACAAAATCTGTAACTTTGCGATTAAATTTCTGACGGATTTTATAGTCATCGCTCGTAATGAGTGCACTAAATGCCACTTGAGCCAGTATATGCTGCTGTGGGAGAGCCTCTTTAAGGCGAATAAACATGCGCTTCTCAAAGGCAGTAATGACCGGTTTAGCCAAAAACTGCTTTTTAGAAGTAAGGTACTGCTGAAGACTTAAATATACGAGTCCAAGACTTGCCAAGATACCAATAATTAGAAATGAATTATGAATAAATTCTGACACAGTAAGATCTTTCTATAAGAAAAAAGCCCACTTAAATAAGCGGGCTTTTTAGAATCTTGGCTCTCCCACCTGGGCTCGAACCAGGGACCTGCGGATTAACAGTCCGTCGCTCTACCGACTGAGCTATGGGAGAATCTGTGGGCTATTCTATGGAGGAAGAGATAAATGGTCAAGTGGAAACAGCTAAAAAATCATTAGATTTAAAGCGTTTGTTTTAAAAATATTCAGTAAGTGAATCTTGGCGAACAATAAGACCCATCAATAGGAATAACTTGGATATATTCTTGGCGTAATAAAAAAAGCCCACTTAAATAAGCGGGCTTTTTAGAATCTTGGCTCTCCCACCTGGGCTCGAACCAGGGACCTGCGGATTAACAGTCCGTCGCTCTACCGACTGAGCTATGGGAGAATCTGTGGGCTATTCTATGGAGGAAGAGATAAATGGTCAAGTGGAAACAGCTAAAAAATCATTAGATTTAAAGCGTTTGTTTTAAAAATATTCAGTAAGTGAATCTTGGCGAACAATAAGACCCATCAATAGGAATAACTTGGATATATTCTTGGCGTAATAAAAAAAGCCCACTTAAATAAGCGGGCTTTTTAGAATCTTGGCTCTCCCACCTGGGCTCGAACCAGGGACCTGCGGATTAACAGTCCGTCGCTCTACCGACTGAGCTATGGGAGAATCTGTGGGCCATTCTACGGATCAATTATATAGGCGTCAATTAAATAATTTATAAGAATAAACTGATTGATCTATAAATATTCATTTATAAAATAATGTAATAAAAAATCACCCCGCAGGGTGACTTTTTAAGGCAAGAGAAAGATTATTTCTCAACTCCAGCAGGCTGGCCTGCAAGTTTTGCATTTACATATTCCCAGTTTACCAGGCTTTCAAGGAAAGTAGAGATGTACTTAGGACGTGCATTGCGGTAGTCGATATAATATGCATGCTCCCATACATCAATGGTCAGAATCGCTACTTTACCATGAGCCAATGGCGTATCTGCATTTGAAGTTTTCATGATTGACAGGTTGCCATTTACTTCATCAGCCACTAACCAAGCCCAACCTGAACCAAACTGTGTAGTAGCCGCAGTTGCGAATTCTTCAGCAAATTTTTCATAAGAACCGAAAGCTGCATCAATTTTCTCAGCAACAGGACCAGTAGCTTTACCGCCACCATTTTTAGTCATACAGTTCCAGTAGAATGTATGATTCCATACTTGGGCTGCATTGTTAAAAATACCTGCTTTAGATGCATCACCCGCAGTTGCTTTGATGATGTCGTCCAGCTCTTTACCTTCGAGGTCAGTACCTTCGATTGCTTTAACCAGATTCACCACATAAGTGTTGTGATGTTTGTCATGGTGGAATTCTAAAGTTTCTTTACTAATGTGCGGCTCAAGCGCATCGTAGTCATAAGGAAGAGGAGGTAAAGTAATGGTTGTCATGTTCTAATTCCTTGCATTTGCTGGGTTATACAATTAAGTGCCTCTATTGTAATTGATTATCTGCATGGTAGGCCACGCTTTTTAAATAACAATACATAATAAAGGCCGAATTTATAAAGTTGTAAACAATTCCAATCGTAACATAAGGTTTAAACCGGATTGTTCAGTTCATGATAATGATATTCGAGGGCAAACTGTTCAGCCAGTGCTTGACCTAAGCGTTGTACACCATAACGTTCAGTCGCATGGTGCCCACAGGCATAGTAATGTACATCTAATTCCTGAGCCTCATAATAAGTTCGCTCACTAACCTCACCGGAAATATAAGCATCACAACCCTGAACAGCTGCTTTAGTAATGAAATCCTGAGCAGCTCCAGTACAAAAACCTATTTTTTGTACAGATAACTTTTCTGCAGGTAGATGAAGTACCTGGGTGTTTAAACATTCTGCCAGATAATTTCTAAATGCTTCCGGACTTAATGCTTCTGGTAAATAACCAATGTTACCCACCGGATGCCGTTCAGATGGATCAAGTGCTTCAAGATGCTCAAGGCCAAGTAAATCAGAAATGGCAGCATTATTACCCAATGTTGGGTGTGAATCTAAAGGTAAATGAAAAGCGACAAGAGAGATGTTATTCTGTATTAAAGTTTTAATACGTTTGCCGCGCATACCGGTAATCGGATAGGGTTCGCCTTTCCAGAAATAACCATGATGAACCAATAACAGATCTGCTTTTTGTGCAATCGCCGCATCAATAGCTTCTTGTGATGCAGTAACTGCACACAAAATTTTATTTACTTCCTGCGAGCCTTCAATTTGCAAACCGTTCGGCGCATAGTCACGAAATTCGGAAGTTTTCAATGTCTGATCACACCATTGAAGAATATCAGTCAACCTGGCCATGATTTACCTTAATAATTAAACTGGACAATGGGATATAGAAACATATTTTATCTTGTAACTAAAGCCAGACAAAACTTTAGTGTGTTTTAAAGCGTATATTTTGTATTTGTATTACAATCACCTAGATCTATTACGCATTAACAAATCAAAAGAATCTAGAGGATAATAACGTGCGCCGAACCTTTGCCTGGTTACCTTGGGTACTGCTGGTCATTGTGATTATCAGTTTTATTGGCTGGCAGAAATTCCATCAGCCCAAAGCGCCAGTCGCTGCTGATGGCGTAAAAATGCCTGCTGAAAAAGTTGAACCTTTAATTGATACCTCCCGTTCTGGAGGAGTAGTCTCTTATAATGCCGCAGTAAAAGTTGCTGCGCCTGCGGTGGTTAATATTTTTACCACGCAAAAAGTTCGGCAAATGAATCATCCCTTATTAAATGATCCGGCATTTCGTGAATTTTTTGGGGATCAGCTACCAGACCAGTTTAATAGCCAGCAGAATGAAAACAGTCTTGGCTCAGGTGTTATTGTGCGTCCTGATGGATACATCCTGACCAATAACCATGTAGTGGCACAAGCAGAACAGATTGTGGTGGCTTTAAATGATGGTCGCCGTGCTGAAGCAAAAATTATTGGTACTGATCCTGATACTGACCTTGCCGTTATCAAGATTGAACTGGATAAATTACCTGTTTTACCTTTTAAACTCAGTGGTAATGAAGTCGGTGATGTGGTGTTGGCAATTGGTAACCCGTTTGGGGTAGGGCAAACGGTAACGCAGGGAATTATCTCTGCAACTGGCCGTTCTGATTTGGGAATAAATACCTATGAAGACTTTATCCAGACAGATGCTGCAATTAACCCGGGTAACTCAGGTGGTGCATTAATCGATGTTGCAGGTAATCTGATTGGGGTAAATACGGCAATTTTCTCACAGACCGGTGGCTCACTTGGAATAGGTTTTGCCATTCCGGCTAAAGTCTGTCAGCAGGTGTTAAATGCCATTTTGAAAGATGGCCGTGTAGTAAGAGGATGGCTAGGAATCAGTCTGGTTCCACCTGCACAAACTGATGTACTGGCACCACGTGAGCCAGGTGTCGTGGTTGCGGGAGTACTGGGTAATGGCCCAGCTGCCAAAGCCGGTGTAAAGGTAGGGGACCGCATTTTAAAAGTGAATAATGAGCAGATTACCTCAACATCGCATTTGATCAATTATGTCGCTTTGCAAGCACCGAACAGTACTATCCAGCTTCTGGTGGAGCGCGAAGGCAAGCAGCAGACCTTAAATGTAAATGTAGGAGAGCGTGAAGTTCAGAATCAGGACTCCCAGTTTATTCCATTACCTCGCCGTTAATCTTCCAGTAAAAAGCCTCCATATGGAGGCTTTTTATATATTTATCTTAAAACTACAACTGGTTAGAAGATTGAGAAGAAAGAAACTCAGCCTTAAATGTGGCAATAGCTTCAATTCGGCGCTGAATCAACATTTCTCCAATATCCGGCCCTTGTATTTCCGGAGGCAAGTCTTGCGCCTTGATTGAACGGACAATCTCGATGACTTGATACATGTAGCTGGCTTGCGGATAAGGACGGTTTTCTAGACCTAAGCGGCCTCTAGAGTCACATTCACATGCCTGTACAAAAGCTTCGACCCGTTCCGGACGGCGTAAAACGTCTAAACGTTGCAGCAGGCGCCATAAGGTTCCAGGTTTTAGAGTTAAAGCCTGATGGCATTTTAAGTGTTCTTTGCAGACTGCCAGAGCCAGTTGCTTGGTAGTAGCAGGAACTTTTAAACGATCGCATACAGCAGTTACGGGTTTTACACCACGTTCTTCATGCATGATATGGCGGGGTAGAATATCTGTTGGCGTAAGAGCTTTGCCAAGGTCATGAACCAGTACCGCAAAACGTACATCAAGTGAATAATTCGCCTGACATGCCTGCTGTAAGGACATCAGCGTATGAATACCACAGTCAATTTCAGGATGATATTCTGGCCGTTGAGGAACTCCAAACAGGGCATTCAGTTCCGGTAACAGGATATTTAAAGCGCCACATTCACGTAAAACTTCAAAATAGACATCAGCGCGCTGTTCCATTAAGGCACGACAGGTTTCTTTCCAGACCCGCTCTGGGGTCAAAGTATCTAGTTCGCCCGTATTGACGAGTTGCTGCATGAGGCTCATGGTCTCTTCAGCAATCTTAAAACCGTAAGGAGCATAGCGAGCAGCAAAACGGGCAACACGTAATACCCGAAGCGGATCTTCAATAAAGGCATCGGAAACATGGCGTAAAACTTTATTTTTGAGATCTTGCCGGCCTTGATATGGATCATATACCTGACCTTGTTCATCCATGGCCATAGCATTAATCGTTAAATCGCGACGGATTAAATCTTCTTCCAAGGTTACGCTGCTATCCGTATGGAATTCAAAACCATGATAGCCCTGACCGGATTTACGCTCAGTACGCGCTAAAGCATATTCATCCTTAGTATCAGGATGCAGAAATACTGGAAAATCCTTACCAACTGGCATAAAACCCTGAGCGAGAAGCTGCTCAGGCGTTGCTCCTACCACAACATAATCTTTTTCTTGATAGGGATGGCCAAGCAAATGGTCCCGGACAGCACCGCCTACTAAATAAACTTGCATGAAAAAACCTCTATTCTTCAAGCAATCATGCAACAGAATAGAGGTTTTCTCAAGTAAAGAACTTTAGCTTTTATTCAGTTGAAGCTTATACTTCAGCTTGCTGAATTTCAGCAACAGTCAGTGCAGTCATATTAACCAGACGACGGGTGGTGGCGGTTGGGGTTAAAATATGCACCGGTTTGGCAGCACCCAGCAGAATCGGGCCAATTGTTACGTTATTGCCTGAAGTAGATTTAAGCAGGTTAAACGAAATATTGGCTGCATCCAGATTTGGCATAATCAGCAAGTTGGCAGAACCTTTGAAGCGTGAATTCGGGAATGCAAAATGACGAATATTCTCATCAAGTGCTGCATCACCGTGCATTTCGCCTTCAACTTCTAGCTCTGGCGCAATGCGTGACAGAATTTCATATACCTGACGCATTTTTTGTGCACTTGCATCCGTCTGGTCAGAACCGAAGCTTGAATGTGATAGCAGAGCAATGCGGGGCGCGATCCCAAAACGGCGTACTTCTTCAGCTGCCAGAATTGTCATTTCAGCGAGCTGTTCGGCAGTCGGATTAGTATTGACATAGGTATCTGCAATAAACAGGGTGCGGTCTTCAAGCATTAATGCATTTAAAGTAAAGAACGTACTACGACCTTCACGTAACCCAATGACATTTTTAACAAAATCTAGGTGAATGTCATAGCTTGAATATGTACCGCACAGCATACCGTCTGCTTTGCCATGACGTACCAGCATGCCTGCAATCAAAGTGGAGCGGCGACGTGCCTCACGCTGTGCATATTCGGGTGTTACACCTTTACGCTGCATTAACTGATAGTAATCGTCCGCAAACTTTTCATAGTCAGGATTCTTTTCCTGATCTACGATTTCAATATTTACGCCCTGTTCAAGACGCAATCCTAGTTTTTTGATATTAGCTTCAATAACCGCAGTACGTCCAACCAGAATCGGCTTAGCCAGACCTTCATCTACTGCAATCTGAACAGCACGTAATACACGAAGGTCTTCACCCTCAGCATAAGCAATGCGTTTCGGATCAGTCTTCGCCTGTGCAAAAATTGGCTTCATGATAAATGCCGAGTTATAAACAAACTCGGACAAGCGCTGACGATAAGCTGAGAAATCTTCAATCGGGCGGGTAGCTACTCCAGAATCCATCGCTGCCTGAGCGATAGCAGGAGCAATTTCCAGAATTAAGCGTTGATCCAGTGGACGCGGAATTAAATATTCACGGCCAAATGAAGCTGATTTTTCGCCGTATGTCGCTGCATCTGCTTCAATATGTGCCATACGTGCAATCGCATGTACACAGGCAATTTTCATTTCTTCATTAATTGTAGTTGCACCTACATCAAGTGCGCCACGGAAGATATAGGGGAAGCACAGGGCGTTATTGACCTGATTCGGATAGTCTGAACGGCCAGTTGCCATAATGACATCAGGACGAACCTCGTGAGCATGTTCAGGCAGAATTTCAGGGTCCGGATTGGCAAGTGCGAAAATGATCGGGTTCTCTGCCATTTGCTTGACCATTTCTTTGGTCAGGATACCTGCCGCAGAAAGCCCCAAGAACATATCTGCGCCTGCCATGACTTCATGGAGCTGGGTTTGAGGGATGTCCTGTACATAGCGTTTTTTAGACTCATCCAGCCCATCACGTGAGGTGGTTAGCAGGCCTCGAGAGTCAGCAACAATAATATTGTCTTTGTTTACGCCCAGCGCACACAGCAGATCAAGACAAGATAACGCAGCAGCACCGGCGCCTGAGGCTACAATCTTGATCTCATCAATTTTTTTATTGATCAGTTGCAAGGCATTTAGCAGGGCAGAACCTACAATAATACTGGTACCATGCTGGTCATCATGAAATACCGGAATATTCATGCGCTCACGGAGTTTGCGCTCAATATAAAAACATTCTGGTGCTTTAATGTCTTCAAGGTTGATACCGCCGAATGTAGGCTCAAGTGCTGCCACAATATCAACAATCTTGTCAGGATCATTTTCAGCAATTTCAATATCAAATACATCGACACCGGCAAATTTTTTAAAGAGTACGCCTTTGCCTTCCATTACCGGTTTAGAGGCTAATGGACCAATATTTCCCAGTCCTAAAACAGCAGTACCATTACTGACCACAGCAACCAGATTGCCCCGTGCCGTATATTTTGCGGCAGCTGAAGGGTCACGTTCAATCTCAAGACATGGAGCTGCAACACCTGGAGAATAGGCTAAAGCCAGATCACGCTGGTTGACAAGCTGTTTGCTTGGAGTGACGCTAATTTTTCCTGGTGTTGGGAATTCATGATAGTACAAAGCTTGCTGTTTTAATGATTGATCGTCCATTTGAATCTCGATTGTTACATGTGTTGGCCCAGCAGCATGCTGGTCGGTTTTGGCTAAATTTTATCGAATATACCATTACTTGAGCGCTTATCCCAGCGTAAAACCAGGCTTTTTCCATTCACTCAAGTTATAGTCATAATGTCTGGCTTTATAGTTAAAATATTTTAAGAAAAAAACGAGCTGAAAATAAAAGCTCACAATGCCCAGAAGATATAAGAGCTTATATCAAAATGATTACGGATTTTTTTAATATGAATATAACTGAAACTAGTCATTACTTAATCACGTATTTACAAGCTTGAGTTAAAAGTGATGAATAATGACTTAATTTAACTTCGTATATCGGTATAAGTCTAGTGTGTTGAGAAATGGTGATTTAAGATAGACAAAGCGACTACAGGCGCTGTTTCAGTACGTAGTATGCGTTCTCCAATGCACCAGTTTTTAAAGCCAGCATGATTGGCCATGTCTATTTCTGCTTCACTCAACCCGCCTTCCGGACCGATTAACAGTGCCAGATCTGTTTGAGCATCGGTTAAAACATTCTGCTGACGCTTATTGGGAGCAAGCACTAGCCGGGTTGCTGGTAAATTCTGCTGTAGCCAGTCTGTGAGTGGAACAGGGGGTAATATCTCTGGAATCCGGTTCATGCCACATTGCTCACAGGCTGCAATTACAACAGCTTGCCAGTGATCGAGCTTTTTTTGATCGCGATCGTATTTTAAGCGCATTTCACATCGTTCTGATGTTAACAGCTGAATGGTCGTAACACCCAGTTCTGTGGCTTTCTGAATGACATAATCCATTCGGTCACCTTTGCTCATGACCTGACCCAATACTGTTGTAAAAGGTGGAGTACGATCTGCCGGGTTAGACGACCTGATTGCAACAGATGCAGTTTTCTTGCTGATTTCTGTCAAATTCGCTTCAAATTCACCACCCCGTCCATTGAACAGGGTGGCACTGTCACCAATCTGTGCACGTAATACCTTCACCCAATGATGAAACACTGTTTCTGTAAGCTCAACTGTTGTTCCTACAGTTAAATCAGCTTCAATATAAAAACGTGGCATGAATGTATTACTCTTCAAAAAAGCAGATGATTAATTTAGCTCAGGCTAAACCCAGGTCAAGTACAAGCTGGCGGGTGGGTTCGGTCTGGTTCATTGAATAGAAATGCAGACTTGGTGCACCACCAGCAATCAGACGTTCGCAAAGCTTTAGCACGACTTCATGACCAAAAGCCTTAATTGCGACACTGTCATCGCCATAAGCAGAGAGCTGTTTACGAATCCAGCGAGGAATTTCTGCACCTGTGCCGTCAGCAAAGCGGATCAGGTTGCTGGCGTTAATGATGGGCATAATACCTGGTGCAATAGGAATATGAATCCCTTCCTTTGCAAGGCGATCCAAGAAATAAAAATAGGAATCCGGATTGAAGAAAAACTGGGTAATACCCGCATTTGCGCCAGCATTAACCTTTTCAATAAAGCGACGAATATCAGCATCAAAGCTTTCTGCCTGAGGATGCATCTCCGGATAGGCTGCAACTTCAATATGAAAGTGATCACCTGAATGTTCACGGATAAAACGTACCAGATCCTGTGCATATGGAAGTTCGCCCAGGCCGACCTGACCGGATGGCAAATCACCACGCAGGGCAACAATACGTTTGATGTTTTGAGATTTATACAGATCCAGCAGCTCTGCTATACGTGCCTTATCATCCCCGATACAGGAAAGGTGAGGTGCTACCGGTGTACCCTTGCCATTAAACTCTTCAATTGCAGCCAAGGTGCGTTCACGGGTGGAACCTCCGGCACCATAAGTCACCGAAAAGAATTCCGGGTTCAAATATTGAAGATCCTGGTGAACCAGTTTGAGCTTTTCTGCGCCAGCATCAGTTTTTGGCGGAAAAAACTCAAAAGAAATCGGAACACGTTTAGTCATTTTTCAAATCCTTTTTTTAATTTATAAATATGCCAGACAAAGAAAAGGGCAGGATGCCTAAACATCTGCCCTTAAGATATCTTAATATTTATAAGCGTCAGACTTGAACGGACCTTCTACCGGTACACCAAGGTAAGCTGCCTGCTCAGTGGTCAGTTGTGTCAGTACTCCACCAAAACCTGCAACCATTGCGGCAGCAACTTCTTCATCCAGTTTCTTCGGTAGCAGTTCTACACGGATTTTTGCTTGTTTTTGATCTTCTGAAAGATCAGCAAATTTCTCGGCAAACAGGTGCATCTGGCCTAAAACCTGGTTGGCGAAAGAACCATCCATCACACGAGATGGATGGCCTGTAGCATTACCCAGGTTCACTAAACGACCTTCAGAAAGAAGAATCAGATAATCGTTTTCATTTTCTGAACGATATACCTGATGTACCTGAGGTTTAACTTCAACCCATTTATATCCACGCAGGTAAGCTGTATCGATTTCAGTGTCGAAGTGCCCGATGTTGCAAACCACTGCACCTGCTTTTAGTGTATCCAGCATCGCAGCATCACATACGTGATAGTTACCGGTTGTAGTAACAATCAGATCAGTATTTTTGAGAAGATCTACATTAATATCTTCTTTATTACCGGTCTGAACACCATTTTTATATGGAGATACTACTTCGTAACCATCCATGCAGGCCTGCATTGCACAGATTGGGTCAACTTCAGTTACGCGTACAATCATGCCTTCTTGACGAAGTGATTGTGCAGAACCTTTACCTACATCTCCATAACCGATAACAAGTGCACGGCGGCCAGAAAGCAGCATGTCTGTTGCACGTTTGATGGCATCGTTAAGTGAGTGACGACAGCCATACTTGTTATCATTTTTAGACTTGGTTACGGAGTCATTGACATTGATGGCAGGAACTTTCAGTGAACCGTCTTTCCACATTTCGAGTAGACGTGCAACACCCGTAGTAGTCTCTTCAGTAATACCATGAATTTTTGCAATCAGTTCAGGATACTTTTCATGTACAACAGCCGTTAGGTCACCGCCGTCATCCAGAATCATGTTGGCATCCCAAGGTTTGCCGTTTACATTGATTTGCTGTTCAAGACACCACATGTATTCTTCTTCAGTTTCGCCTTTCCAGGCAAAAACAGGAATACCAGATGCAGCAATTGCAGCAGCAGCGTGGTCTTGAGTCGAGAAGATGTTACATGAAGTCCAGCGAACTTCTGCGCCCAATTCAACCAGTGTTTCAATTAAAACTGCAGTTTGAATAGTCATATGGATACAGCCGAGAATTTTCGCGCCTGCCAGTGGTTTTGCTGCTGAATAACGCTTACGCAGACCCATTAGGGCAGGCATTTCAGCTTCAGCAAGTTTAATTTCTTTACGGCCGTAATCAGCAAGTGAAATATCGGCAACTTTATAATCTGTAAATGAAGCAGTAACCGCGTTCATCAGGATCTCCTAGAAAAAATAGTATGGATCATTCAGTTCGCGGATGCCGTTGTTGGTAAGCTTGAACAGACATACCGATCGTCGAGCCTGGCGATTTTACATTTAGTGCCTGTAAAACGTCGCAGCATCCCTCGACTAGCGCAGTATTGTACTTGGATTCTAAAAACGTTCCAAGTTATAAGATGCAATATTATTTATTTTCCTTATACCAAGGTTTTGACTGGTCAAAAGTCTGCCTGTTTTGGTTGTAGTTTTAAAAATTGCATTACAGTTTTTAATCTTATTACCAGTTAAAAGTCATGATACAATTTGCACTTAAATAAATATTATTTTTAATCTGAATAGTGAATACCCGACATGCAATTTTTTATATCAGGTTTTAAAGTCCAGACGTGAAATCTGCTGTCAAAAAGCATCAATATTATCTCTGCAAAATACATATATCTGCATAATATCCAGTCTCTTTTTAAGAGTAGAAGTTCTACAAATACTGTTTAAAGTGGTCAATAGCCCGAGCACGACTGTATTTTAAATCTACTATGGGTTTTGGATAGTCCAGTTGCTGGACAGTTTTACTTTCATAGGGTGCGTGAATTGTTTTAGCATCCAGATGTGCCAGTTCCGGTATCCATGTACGGATATATTGACCTTCAGGATCAAATTTTCTGGACTGACTGACCGGGTTGAAAATACGGAAATAGGGCACTGAATCCGTGCCGGTGGAAGCACACCATTGCCATCCCCCATTATTTGCCGCCAGGTCACCATCAATCAAATGCTGCATAAACCACTGTTCACCTTGGCGCCAGTCAATCAGAAGATTCTTACACAAGAACATGGCTGTAATCATGCGGACCCGGTTATGCATCCAGCCAGTGACCAATAACTGCCGCATTCCTGCATCTACAATTGGAATACCAGTTTGGCCTTGCTGCCAGGCAGTTAATGCAGTTTTATCATCTTGCCAGGGAATATTCCGAGCATTGGCTTTGAAAGGTAAATATTTTGAGACATTTGGAAACAGATAAAGAATATGCTGATAAAATTCACGCCATAGCAGCTCATCTAGCCAGATGCTCTGGCCCTCCTGTTCAGGCACAAAGTACCCGCTTTGATGCCGGAATAAAGCCTGTATACATTGGCGTATAGAAAGTACGCCAATATTCAAATAGGCAGAGAGCTGACTGGTTCCGGAGTGTGCAGGAAAGTCTCGCTCAATATGATAATGCTGAATATGATTTTCAAGAAATTGTTCAAGTAATGTATGAGCATGGTTTTCGCAAGCAGGCCAGAGCTGTTGAATGGATTCTGGAACAGGTATGTCACAAAGCTGCCTGATATCTGGCACTGTCTGCTGAAACTGATCAAGAGCAGGGAGAGTTATAGGATTTTGAGCTGTAATTTCTGTATAACATTTTGGTAGCGCTATTTCTAAACGGCTATAACAGGCTTTTTTAAAGGCACCAAAGACCTGATAAGGCTGTCCATTTTGATTGGTAATACTACCGAAAGGGAATAGAGTGCGGTCTTGGTATAAAGTCAAAGCAATACCTGATGTATCGAGCAGTTGCTGACAGTCCTGATCACGTTGCTGCTCGTTTATACCTGCCTCAATATGGGCATGTATTTGCTGAACGCTTAAACTTTGACAGCATTCAAGCAAAAACTCAGGAACTTCCTTCCAGAGAGGAATAGTTTGTATAATGATAGGGATATTGAGCTGTTTTAACTGTTCTTTTAAAACTTTAAGCTGTCTTAAATAAAGATCAATTTTGATCACGGCATCATCATGTTGCCGCCATTGAACTGGTGAAAGGGTAACAAGCGCAATGCAGGGACCAGTCTGTCTGGCATGCCATAATGCAGAATGGTCAACAATACGTAAATCCTGACGGAACCAGACCAGTTGATATGCAGACATAAAAGCCAGTAATTAAAATAACATTATGTTTATCATTAAGAAAAATGGTTAAAAAATCAAGCTGAAGCTATTTCTAATACTGAAAAATAACTATAAAAAAAGCAAAGCCTGAGCTTTGCCTTTTTTGATCAGATGATCTTAGTGGTGGTGACCACCCGCGCCATGAACATGCCCATGATCAAGCTCTTCTTGAGTTGCATCACGGATATCAACAATTTCAACTTCAAAAGTCAGGTCTTGACCAGCTAGCGGGAAGTTCGCATCAACCAGTACGTTTTCGCCTTCAACTGCTTTAACAGTCACAATCTGAACACCGTCATCAGTTTGTGCTTGGAACTGCATACCAGGCTGGATATTATCTACACCTTGGAACATTTGAGCTGGAACTTCCTGTACAAGGTCAGGATTATATTCACCGTAACCTTCAGCAGCAGGTACATTTACAGTAAATTTCTCGCCTACTGTTTTACCAGCCAACGCATTTTCCAAACCAGGAATAATGTTACCCGCACCGTGCAAATAAGCCAGTGGTTCACCCTGAGATTGGTCGAGAGTCTCGCCCTCTGCATTGGTCAGTGTATAGTGGAATGAAACCACATGATTATTTGCAATAGCAGTCATATTATTGATCCAGTCAATTTTTTGAAGGGTACATCATAAGATGAAACACAGCGCTTTTAGAAGAAAAATCCTAAAAAAACTGTGATTTCGATCTTTTTGAAGCCAATTTATTCAATTATGGGGTTGTGTGATGAAATTTCAATGCAATTTTATTTTCGGCCGAATTCTTCGTGTAACAAAATCTCTCACTGTGAGTGCACCAGCCTGGCTGTAGCCATATATATTAGCCTGATGTAAGCGGTATAGTGAGATATATAAGCCTTTGGCGACCGATCCCTGGACATTTACCTGGCCCAGGAGTTGGCCCACAGCCTTATTCTGGCTTAATGAAATCAGTGAGCCCTTATCAGAAAAATGGAACATGGGTATTGGCCTCTCCGCAATACGGGCTGTTAAAGCTCTAACCAGAAAAGTTGCTTGCTGGCTGGCAACCTGAGCACGGGGCCCAAGCGGTGGTTGGTCTGCTTCAAGCTGACAATGTGCACAATCACCGAAAGCAAAAATATCCGGGTAATTATAAGACTGCAGGGTGGCATAGACTTTAATACGGTTTAAGTGATCTTTTTCAAAACCTTCTAGCTGTTCAATGACCTGCGGTGCCTTGATACCGGCTGCCCAGATATTCAAATCAGTTTGCAAGGCACTTCCATCCTGAAAAGATATATGGTCTTTAGCGACATGCTGTACTTTATAGCCAGTCAGGACTTCAATGCCTAGCGTTTTGATTTGTCGTAATGTATTTTCGGCCACTTTTTCTGGAAGGGCAGGCAAAATTCGGTCTGCTGCTTCAATTAAAGTAATTTTAACCAGATCAGGATGTATATGATTCAGGCCATAACGGTAAAAATTTTCTTTAGCCTCGACCAGTTGTGCTGCAAGCTCTACACCCGTTGCACCAGCACCAATGATTGCAATATTAAGATGATTAGGCTGTTGGAAATACTGTGCATCTAGATAAGTGTTCAATAAATCTTTCTGAAACTGGTCCGCCTGAGCACGGTTGTCCAGGAAATAGCAATATTCTTTAGCTCCTTCGGTATTGAAATCATTTGATACCGAACCTACAGCAAGTACTAGCGTGTCATAGCTTAACGTTTTAAGGTTTTTGCATGTGGCGGAGCAAAGCTGAATCTGTTTTTTCTCGGGTAATACATTACATAGACTGCCTGATACAAACTGGTAGTGATGTCTGGCGGCATGAGCAAAATAATTGACTTCCTCGCTATATGGGTCCAGCGTACCGGCAGCGATTTCATGAAGAAGAGGCTTCCAGATATGAGTAAGGTTCTGGTCAACTAGCGTGATTTTTGCTTTAGCTTGCTTGCCCAGACTATTGCCTAACCGGGTCACCAGTTCGAGGCCACCTGCGCCACCGCCGACCACGACGATATGATGTAATTCTTGAGCCATTTTGTACCTGTTTATATTTTATTTCTAAGGAAACATAAAAAAGAAGATGGCAAAACTATGCCATCTTCCTGATTGATTCTTTGTTATATTTATATGGGTTTATAGATTTTAACAGTTAAGAATTAAATACTTCTGGTGCAGTTTTCATCTCATCATTACTCATAAACGGAAATAAGCTGACCAACCATAAAAAGATTCTCTGAAAAAAATTAGCTTCTTCAATATGCACTTCATTTTCAATATCAAATGTGCTGATCAGCTGGTTGTTCTGATAGACATGCACAGTTGCAAGTTTCATGACCTGCATTAACGGGGCAGTTAACTGCTTGGTATTCAGTTCAATATTGATATGAGTGTTGGTCGTCTGCAAGGGTTCGATGGTTTGCAATATACCATTACCCGTATTAAGCATAATACGCTGGGTTGCATTATCAAAAGTCTGTAGGTCAATTGCATAAGGCTGGTTATATAAAGAGGTCGTTATAATCTTCGGTTGGGCTGACTTTACCTTAAACATTTTTAAGGTTGACTTGACTACCGGCAGTTCACCGAGTAGTTGTTTGTCTTTGATCGCAACTTCATCTCGCGTATATGCATAGCCCAGATTTAGCAACTTATAAGCTACCTCGGCACGTTTTACAGCACTGGTTGTACCCATAACTACCACAATCAGGCGGCGGTTAGGTAAATCTGCATTCATGGTAGGGCGACTGGCTGTAAGCGCAAGGTTATAACCCGCAGCTTTGGTAAAACCGGTTTTTAGTCCGTCTACTGTTGCATCCTGCTTGAGTAACAAATTGGTAGCACGATGAAAATGATTGTTATAGGTAAAGCTCTGCTGTTTGGAGTAATTGAGATAATCCGGTGTGTCATTTACCAGTGCCTGGCCCAGCAGTGCCAGATCATGCGCAGTTGAATAATGCCCATCCATAGTAATGCCAGCCGGATTGGTAAAATGAGTATTTTTCATTCCAAGCTTTTGAGCTTCCTGATTCATGCGTTCAATGAATGCAGGCACGTTTCCAGAAATTCGCTCTGCTAAAGTCACCGCAGCATCATTGGCTGACATCACAATAAGACCAGCCAGAAGCTGATCAACTGAAATCTGCTCGCCTTCCTTCAGATACATCTGAGATTCATCCCACATGACCATTTTTACCACCGGGGTCGCAGTCAGAATTTCATTTCGATTCAGTTTCCCGTTCTCAATTTCCTTGAGGGCAATATAAGCCACCATCATCTTGGTAAGTGAAGCAGGTGAGCGCTGTACCTCACTATTATATTCGGCAATTATCTGTCCCGACTGCGGGTCCAGAATGCTCCAGGCTGCGGCTTCAACTGATTCAGGGACCACCTGAAGCAGGCGGGCGTTGGCCAGACTGGCACAGCACAAGCTAAATAAAATAAAGAGGTAAGCAAATATTCTCAACGGGAAGTACCTTTATATGCCGGATTGATCGCAGATGATGCGAAAAACACAGGCATGCTATGCCTTTTTTTTTCTGAATGCTAGCGACTTTTAAGGACAAATAAGACTTATCCGCATCACTTTGTAAAAAAATGCTAAGCTAAATGCTAATTTCTTTCTGTTGATCTTTTATTACGACTTATGTTGCATTATCAAATCGAGTTCGATGACTATCGCCAGCACCTGATTCACGTAACTTTACGCTTCTTGGCCAATCCAAATCAGGTCCTGTGGTTACCGACCTGGATTCCGGGCAGTTATTTGATTCGTGAGTTCTCAAAGCATATCGAAGCAGTGAAAGCCTATGATGAAGCAGGCCGGATTTTAAACATCAGTAAGACTGAAAAAAATAAATGGCGCCTGTTTAATACAGACCATGAGCTGATTACGGTTGAATATGATGTGTATGCCTATGATCTTTCAGTCCGCGGAGCTTATGTTGACCAAACCCGTCTTTACGTAAATCCGGCCTGTGTTTGTCTGGGGCTGGAGGGGCAAGAAGACACAGCCATTGAGGCTGAGGTATTTTTACCGGAAGAGTTGAAACACTTTCAGCTTGCCACCGCTTTAAGCTCTAAGACACTGGTTCGAGGCCGTTATACCTTAAAAGCCAAGAATTATATGGAGCTTATTGATGCGCCATTTGAACTGGCAGAGCAGACCCGTTTCAGCTTTAAAGCACAAGATATTCCACATGAGTTTGTGGTATCCGGCAAACATGCATTGAATGTTGAGCGCATGCAGCAGGATATTGAAAAAATCTGTGCGACAGAAATTTCCATGTTTGGCTCAGCGCCGTTTGAACATTATACCTTTATGACCATGGCTACAGGTAACAGTTATGGTGGTCTTGAACATCCGAACAGTACCAGTTTGATTACTCCACGTGATGATTTGCCTAAGGCTGATGAGCCTGAAGAACCCTCCAAGGATTATCAGCGCTTTTTAGGACTGTGCAGCCATGAATATTTTCATTCATGGCTGGTCAAATTTATACGTCCAGAAAACTTTGCTGACTATGATCTGAACAAGGAAGGTTACACTTCACTGTTATGGATTTTTGAAGGCTTCACTTCTTATTATGACGATCTCATTTTATTGCGTAGCGGCGTAATCAAGCAGGAATCCTATTTAGAATTACTCAAAGCCCAGATAGATCGCTATTTACAAAATCCGGGCCGTTTTGTGCAGACCGTAGCAGAGTCAAGTTTTGATGCCTGGGTGAAATTTTATCGTCAGGATGAAAATTCAAACAATGCGGGCACCAGCTATTACAACAAAGGCTGCCTAGTAGCACTATGTTTGGATCTGGGCCTGCGTTTACGTGGTTCGAGCCTCGACGCTTTAATGCGTAAGTTGTATGAAAACACTCAAAACGGCATACAGGTAAATGAACGTACTATTTATGATTTGTGCGAGCAGTTGACTGGTGATAAGTGGATTGAACAGATTAATCATTTGATTAACACGACTGATGAATTGCCACTTGAGCAGCTCTTGCCGGAGTTTGGTCTTAGTTACAGTTTGAAAAATGACAAGTCTCTGCCATTTGGTTTAAAACTGGCAGATAAAGCCGAGGGGGTGGTTGTGCAGACTGTACGCCGTGATGGAGTCGGTTCAAAAGCAGGACTTTCTGCCCATGATATTATTATTGCAATTGATGGTCTAAAAGCCACCACTAAACTGATTGAAAAATATGCAAAACAGCAAGGAAATTATAGCTTGCTTGCTTTCCGTCGTGATGAACTGATGCAGTTTGAAGTGCAAGGTGGTTCTACAGATCTAACTACTGTAGAGCTAAAAGTAGATAATCAAGCCAAGATTGAAACTTGGTTAAATGCCTAACAAGTGCTACATATCACTTGAACCGGTACTTATGTACCGGTTTTTTATATTCTGTAATTTTAAAATTAGATATAGTTCGATTTATCTTATTAGAGTGAACTTAGTCTTCAATAGAGCAAATCTTAAAATAGGATTTGCTTGATATAAACTATAAGAAATAGCTCATCATTTTATAAATAGAGTTTAGGCACCAAGCCGTAATATATTTGCTCTAGCTTGTAAGCAACTTAACTTAATAGTATTTCTTGGCGAAATAACAGTTTTGATGAATTGTATAAAAAGTATTCGGTGTTTGGGAGGGTAATATTATATTTTACCTAAACTAACAGTATTTCATGGTAAAGCTTTTAAGCTATACACTACTATTTCGTACCGAAATGTCGTTATCACGAGATCTTGCGTTGACTGAAAGGTCATGAGGGCTGATACTCTCAAGGTTTATTTAAGCATTTCGGTTTAAAGGGGCAGGGTCAAAAGCTCAATCCTTAAACACTCAATCCAACGCAAGGGGCTATATATGGCTGGTGGAAAGTCAACTATCATTTACACACTGACTGACGAGGCGCCACTGCTGGCGACCTATTCGCTACTGCCGATCATTGAGACCTTTACTAAGCCGGCCGGTGTTAAAGTTGTTAAAACTGACATTTCTGTGGCTGCACGCGTGCTCGCTGAATTCTCGGACTACCTCAGTGAAGAGCAGAAGGTAGTAGACAATCTTGCAGAGCTAGGTCGTCTTACCCAAGATCCAGATACTAATATTATCAAGCTTCCAAATATCAGTGCCTCTGTTGCGCAGTTGATCTCGTGTATCAAAGAGCTTCAATCAAAAGGTTATGCAATTCCGGATTATCCAGAAAACCCGGTAACCGAAGAAGAAAAAGCAATTAAGGTACGTTATAGTAAATGTTTGGGTTCTGCAGTAAACCCTGTACTACGTGAAGGTAACTCTGACCGTCGTGCACCAGCTGCAGTCAAAAACTATGCGAAAAAACACCCGCACTCTATGGGTGAATGGAAGCCTTGGTCACAAACCCATGTTTCACATATGCAGGAAGGGGACTTCTACCACGGCGAAAAGTCAATGACACTTGACCGTGCGCGTAATGTAAAAATGGAATTGATCACCAAGTCTGGTGAAACTATTGTTCTGAAGCCAAAAGTAGCGCTTCAAGATGGCGAAATCATCGACTCAATGTTCATGAGCAAAAAAGCGCTTTGTGACTTCTATGAAAAAGAATTAGATGATTGTAAAGAAGCTGGCATCCTGTTCTCTTTACACGTAAAAGCGACCATGATGAAAGTATCACACCCGATCGTATTCGGTCACTGTGTGCGTATTTACTATAAAGATGCATTTGAAAAGCACGGTAAACTGTTTGACGAGCTAGGCATTAACGTTAACAACGGTATGGCTGGTCTTTACGAGAAAATTGAAACTTTACCAACCTCTGTACGTGAAGAAATTATTGCTGACTTGCATGCTTGTCAAGAGCACCGTCCAGCGCTTGCGATGGTTGATTCTGCAAAAGGGATCACTAACTTCCACTCACCAAATGATGTCATTGTTGATGCTTCTATGCCGGCAATGATCCGCGGTGGCGGTAAAATGTGGGGCGCTGATGGCAAACCTTATGACTGTAAAGCAGTAATGCCTGAATCGACTTTTGCACGTATCTATCAGGAAATGATTAATTTCTGTAAGTGGAATGGTAATTTCGATCCACGTACGATGGGTACGGTACCTAACGTTGGTCTGATGGCGCAAAAAGCTGAAGAATACGGTTCACACGACAAGACATTCGAGATTCCTGAAGCGGGCATCGCGAACATCACTGATCTTGAAACGGGTGAAGTGCTGATGTCTCAGAATGTGGAAAAAGGTGATATCTGGCGTATGTGCCAAGTGAAAGATGCGCCAATCCGTGACTGGGTAAAACTGGCTGTAAATCGTGCACGTAACTCAGGTATGCCGGCTATCTTCTGGCTTGACCCATACCGTCCACATGAAAATGAGCTGATCAAGAAAGTACAGAAATACTTAAAAGATCATGATACGACTGGTCTGGATATCCAGATCATGTCTCAAGTACGTGCAATGCGTTATACGCTTGAGCGCGTAGCTCGCGGTCTCGATACTATTTCAGTAACAGGTAATATTTTACGTGACTACCTGACTGACCTGTTCCCGATTATGGAACTGGGTACATCAGCGAAAATGCTGTCTATCGTGCCATTAATGGCTGGTGGCGGCATGTATGAAACGGGTGCTGGCGGTTCTGCACCAAAACATGTTCAGCAGTTAGTTGAAGAAAACCACTTACGCTGGGATTCTTTAGGTGAATTCTTGGCACTGGCGGTTTCTTTAGAAGAAATGGGAATCAAGGAAGGTAATGACCGTGCCAAGCTGTTAGCCAGAACACTTGATGAAGCTACTGGTAAACTGCTCGACAACGATAAATCTCCATCACGTCGTACTGGTGAACTGGATAACCGCGGTAGTCACTTCTATTTATCACTATATTGGGCTCAGGCACTTGCTGCACAGGATGAAGATGCTGAACTTAAAGCAAAATTTGCTCCACTGGCCCAAGCTTTAGCTGAAAATGAAGAGAAGATTATTGCCGAGCTTGCACAAGTGCAGGGTCAACCAGCTGATATTGGTGGCTATTACGCTATTGATCAGGCAAAAGTAAATGCAGTAATGCGTCCAAGTACCACATTCAATAATGTAATTTCGAGCGTTGCTATTTAACATTGTATAAAGCCGGATAACCTGCCGGTAATAAAAAAGCCAGTGCACATGCACTGGCTTTTTTAATCAAACACTAAAAAAACTTTTATAGAATGAATTTTTTATATGCTAAGGATATCACTGTTATTTCTAGCTTGTCTTTTAATCAGATTTACAAGATAGAACTCTAAACATTATTACTATTATCTTTAGTCTTTAAATACTTAAGCCTGTAAATTGTTTTTAAGCAAACTTCCTGCGCAGATCATAAGGCGCATAATGATCATCAAATAATAAATAATTGCGGAAATGACTACCCAGTGGGCGGATCAGATCTAGATCGGCAATATAAGGAAAACATTCATCTGTATAAAAGGGCTGATTTGCTGGCTGGCGCTGTATTAGATGATTGTGTAAATACTTTTCAATCAACAAGTTGTTGTGTTCGGGATTCAGGCAGACTGACCGTACAATCCGTCCGCTCTGAATTGCTTCAGAAAGCATGGTACTACTATCTTCAGTCACAAAAATATATTTGCTTCTCGCAACCAGATGTTCAATTGGTGTAGTGTCGTTTATAGACACAAATTGTAATCCTGAGGTCTTGAGATATTTTTTAATTCGGCTATTAAAGGCAGGCGTACGCCTCGAGCAAACAATATAACCTTGGATATTATAAGCCTGCACAAAAAAATCAAAATGACGGATAATGTTAAGATAGTCTGCTTGTGTAAAGGGATATTCGTGGGTAGGGCCGCCCAATAGCAAACTTGCCTCACCACAGTGAGGTTGGGCACGGAGTTCAATAAATTTTTTCCTGACCGGAAGTGTAGGTAAAATAATCTGTTCAACCTGAGTAGGTTGAGCCAATGCGCTAATAGTCCAGTGAATTAAGTGTTCATTAAAACTACCTATATCACCTGAAAATGCCAAAGGGATATCGAACTCTTGCGACAGATAAGCTGAATACAGCAGATTGGACGTACCTGAACATACAATCAACCGATACTGGGCAATATGCACTGGGGCAGCACCAAATATTAGCTTTGCCATTACACGAAATAATCTAGGAAACCAAGAAAGACGCTTTAATAGACTGACCATAGAGTTGCCCAGATTTACTGGAACTTTTAAGGTTTCATAAGAATTTCTAAACTGTTGTTCAAGAATCTCTCCAATTGCAAGAGAGGGATTTAAATGACCAGTACGACCATCATGCACTACCAAAATTTGGGATTGGCCCGAAAGTTCTCTGATCATCCGTTCTATCCTGTGATTAATCTATTGAGCACAGAATAAACAAAAAAATGGTAGCTAGATGCAGGAAAAATTTATATAAATGTCAGATTTAACAGACTATTGTATCTCGAATTACAATTTTAAGAGTTTTAGATTGCAACAATCCAGCCTTTTGTAAGTACTGCATATATATGTAGCTCAGCCTTTATCATTATTCTCTGTGTCTATAGCAGTGATATGTTTCAACAAGAAATTTTTATAGAATAGCGCTATAAAATACAGCTTCTAAAATAATTTATAAAATTAAAAAAGAGCAGAGAATTATATGATTATTCAACTGCTCTTAACTCTAATTAACCAAAGCGGTTAGATCGACGAATTTTTCCTGGACGGGTAGTCCCATTAGTCTTGCGACGTGGCTTCGCCTCACCTTCTTCTGTTTGCCATACGCGTTTTGTTCCGCCGGATGGTAACTTTTTACCTGCTTTGTTTGCCCCTTTGTCTTTAGGCTGTTCTTTATTAAATTTGGACTTGCCATCTTTCTGTTCAAAGGGCTTTTTTGCTGCACTACGTGGTGCACTGCGGCCTGTATAAGGCTTATCTGCAGGCACATCTTTAAAGTCCGGATAAAGCAGAGGCTCAATTTCAACCTGCTCACCTGGTTGGAGACCAAGTTTTACCAAGTCAATGGTCCCAATTTGTGTGCGAATCAGACGTAAAGTCGGAAAGCCTACTGCAGCTGTCATACGGCGCACCTGCCGGTTTCGGCCTTCACAGATTTGCAGCTCAACCCAGCTAGTAGGAATGCTGGCACGAAAGCGCACAGGAGGATCGCGGTCCCATAACCATTCCGGCTGCTCAACCTTACGGGCTTTGGCCGGTAAAGTCATGCCATCTGCCAGTTCGACCCCTTGACGTAACTGCTCGAGAGCTTCTTCTGTAATATCGCCATCAACTTGTGCCAGATAGGTTTTAAACTTTTTATTCTTGGGATTAGTAATGAACTGATTCAAACCGCCATGATCGGTGAGAAACATTAAACCTTCTGAGTCCAAGTCTAAACGACCAGCCAGCCGTAATTCAGGATCATGAATAAAATGGGAGAGTGTTAAATGCTTAGAGTCTTCACGAAACTGTGAAAGCACATCATAAGGCTTATTAAAAATGATAATTTTCATACGGAATTTCAACTTCAGTGTATACAACAAAAAATAACGACGTTTTATTTAATAGAGAAATGTTGTTATTTCTCGTATAAATCTCAACCAAGCCCTAAGATCGATTAAAGTATATCATGTAAGGAAAGTTGAAGAGTGTGCCTGCGTGGCATACATTTTATTCGTCAGCTACATAAGGGAGAACCTGCACAATGGGTTATCAGAAGATCGTAGTTCCTGCAGATGGTAATAAAATTACAGTCAATGCAGACCTGTCACTGAATGTACCAAACCATCCGATCATTCCTTTCATTGAGGGTGACGGTATTGGTGTGGATATTACACCAGCAATGAAAGCAGTGGTAGATGCTGCGGTTTTAAAAGCTTATGGTGGCAAACGTTCGATCGAGTGGATGGAAGTATATTGCGGTGAAAAAGCCAATAAAATTTACGGCACCTATATGCCTGAAGAAACATTCGAAGCCCTGCGTGAATTTGTTGTCTCAATTAAAGGCCCTTTAACCACGCCGGTTGGTGGCGGGATCCGCTCACTAAACGTCGCATTACGCCAGGAACTGGACCTGTATGTCTGTGTACGTCCAGTACGCTGGTTCGAAGGAGTACCTTCACCTGTCCAGCATCCTGAATTAACAGATATGGTGATCTTCCGTGAGAACTCGGAAGATATCTATGCCGGAATCGAGTGGAAAGCCGGTTCTCCGGAAGCTAAAAAAGTTATAAAGTTTTTAAAAGAAGAAATGGGTGTAACCAAGATCCGTTTTGAAGAAAATTGTGGTATCGGTATTAAGCCTGTTTCTAAAGAAGGTACGCAGCGTCTGGTACGTAAGGCTATTCAGTTTGCAATTGATAATGATAAACCGAGTGTAACGCTTGTGCACAAGGGTAATATCATGAAATATACTGAAGGTGCATTTAAAGAGTGGGGCTATGAAGTTGCACTTGAGCGCTTTGGTGGTGAACTGCTAGATGGTGGTCCGTGGGTTAAAATTAAGAATCCTAAGACTGGTAAAGATATTATTATTAAAGATGTCATCGCTGATGCATTCCTGCAACAGATCTTAATGCGTCCAGCAGATTATTCTGTGATTGCTACGCTAAACCTGAATGGGGACTACATTTCTGATGCACTTGCAGCAGAAGTTGGAGGCATTGGTATTGCGCCGGGTGCAAATATCGGTGGGGCAATTCAAGTATATGAAGCGACTCATGGTACTGCGCCTAAATATGCCGGACAGGATAAAGTCAACCCGGGTTCAATCATTCTTTCTGCTGAGATGATGCTGCGAGATATGGGCTGGACAGAAGCTGCTGATCTGATTATTAAAGGAATTGCTGGCGCTATTGCGGCCAAGACTGTGACTTATGACTTTGAGCGTCTAATGCCAAATGCAACACTTCTGCGCTGTTCTGAATTCGGGCAGGCAATTATTGAAAATATGGGCGAGTAATTTCTATTTTCCCCAATAAAAACCCGCGACAATCGCGGGTTTTTACTAGAAATCTATAACTCCAGATTTGCTTCTTCTACAGAGACTGCTTTACCGATACTATAAAAGTGTCCTCCTGCTACATGATGAATGGTTCGCCACTCTTCATTTGCATCTTCAAAGTGCCAGCGGCCCTGACTGAAAACCCTATTATCTGCATAGGCTGCAATAACCTTTCCAATAAACAGATCATGTGCCTGCTGGATATGGGGTTCCGGAATTAATTCACATATTAACCATGCTGAACAGTCTGCAACCACGGGAAGATCGGAGTTTTCGAACTGGAACAGCTTAACCTGACAAATCTCCAGCTTATTAGGTTCAGTCATCTTGCTGGTAGTGCCGAGTTTGTATACGAGTTCCAGTTGTTTAAGAGTGGGAATCTGTAAGGCGAAATAACCCGAATTCTCAATAAGCTGCCGGGTTTTTGTACTTTTATCCAGCACTACAGTCACTTTGGCTGGATCGAACTCAAGTGCACATGCCCATGCAGCAGCCATCACATCTGTCTCTTTATGGTCTTTACTCGAGACTAAAACAGTAGGACCATGTGTCAGCAGACGATAAGCTTTCTCTAGGGGAACATGTTGAATGTGTGGATTTAACATCTGCATTCTCAGTAAAACAATTTTGCCCAGCCTAGCAGAAAAAGTCTTAAGATACAGAGCAAAGAACGTAGGAAAAATCTTATGAAAATGTATCAGGTTGATGCTTTTAGCACAGAACTTTTTAAGGGAAATCCGGCTGCTGTGCTTGTATGTGAAGAGTGGTTAGATGACAGGATTATGCAAAACATTGCATTGGAGAACAACCTTTCAGAAACTGCCTTCGTCAAAATAATAAATGATGAAAATTATGAGATTCGCTGGTTTACTCCAAGTGTTGAAGTGGATTTCTGTGGTCATGCTACCTTAGCCAGCAGTTTTGTTCTTTTTAAAGATTTTACCACCACAAAAACGATTCATTTTCATGTAAAAGACCTAGGAGTCTTTATTGTCACACAAGGACAAGATGGCAAAATCACCATGAATTTTCCAGTACGTGTACCTGAGCCCTTGCCAGATTATCCTGTCTTGTTAAATGAGGTAGTAGATTGCCCTTTTAATGAAGTTTATGTAAACCAGCAAGCTTTTATTTTGGTCTGTGAATCTGAACAGGCTGTACGTGATGCAAAACCAGATTTTAATAAAATTAAAGAATTGGCAGCAGCCTATCAGCGCAGCACAGCAATCACTGCCGCTGACCTTGATATTTCCATTACCAGCAAGGCACAGCATTATGATTACATTGCTCGTTATTTTGCACCGCATAAAGGGATTGATGAAGACCCTGTAACAGGTTCCATGCATACTGGTCTTGCTCCACTCTGGGCCGATAAACTTTCAAAACGGCAACTGGTTGCCTATCAGGCTTCTGCTCGCGGCGGATTACTGTACTGTGATTTAAAAGATAATCAACGTATAGAAATTTCTGGTTATGCGAAGCTATATATGGTTGCAGAAATCTTTTTAGACTAGAGATATACTTTTCAACCTGGAAATTATCATTCAAGGTTCTCGGCCTCGGGAACCTTTTATTTTTATATTTTGCTTGTTTAATAATTTTTACTGTAGTAATTAAAAAATGCTTTTATTTATACCGCAGACTGAACAGATTAAATAAAGGGTAAATATAGGCACTATAATAAATGCATGAAAATAGATTGGTTATTAATATAGTGACTAAAATCATTTGTTTATAATTTTTATTCCAATCTAATATCTAAAAAACCGAAATAGCCAGCTAGAGCTTTAAGTAGATTCATGACATCAGAATTTACTAAAACTATCAGGAAGATAAATAAGTATAGCGGTTTGATCCTTTCATCAAAGTGGTCTTCATTTAAACTGCTAATTATATATTTAAAAATGATTAAGCATTACAAACAGATCGGTAGTAATTTTGATGCTATAAAATTGTTAAAAAGGCTAGGTGTTTGAGACAGACTATAGTCAAATATGCCACCTTAAAAGAATGCACCGGCAACTAGATGGAGTTTGGGAATGAATATACCCCTAATCATTAATATTGTGGTCTTTATCGGGTTGATATTTTTGCTTGCCCAAACACGCAAAACCACATGGAGCCTGTCTAAAAAAGTACTTGCTGGTCTTGTTCTGGGGGTTATATTTGGACTCGGATTACACGCCGTGTATGGCGCAAACCACCCAGTTCTAGCCGAATCTATCAGTTGGTTTAATATTGTGGGCAATGGCTATGTGAAGTTTTTGCAAATGGTCGTGATGCCACTGGTCTTTGTTTCTATCTTAGGAGCTGTGGCAAAATTACATCAGGCTTCATCATTAGGTAAAATCAGTTTCTATTCAATTGGAACCTTATTGTTTACCACTTTAATTGCGGCCCTAGTCGGGGTTTTCGTAACCAATCTATTCGGTTTAACTGCTCAGGGCCTGGTACAGGGAGCGGCCGAAACGGCCCGTTTAAATACTATTCAGTCTGATTACGTTGGGAAATTAACCGATTTAAGTGTGCCACAATTGATTTTATCGTTTATTCCGAGTAATCCTTTTGCCGAGTTGACCGGTGCTAACCCAACCTCAATTATCAGTGTGGTGATTTTCGCCATATTCTTAGGTATGGCTGCATTAAACCTGATGAAGGATGATGTGGTAAAAGGCCAGCGAATTCTGAATGCCATTCAGACTTTGCAGGCTTGGGTAATGAAACTAGTACGTTTGGTTATGATTTTAACACCGTATGGCGTTTTTGCTTTAATGACAAAAGTAGTAGCCAGTTCTAACCTTGCTGATATTTTAAATCTGGGTGGCTTCCTGATAGCCTCATATGTGGGTTTGGCCATCATGTTTGCTGTACATGCTGTTATTTTACTTCTTACTGGCATTTCTCCAGTAAAATTCTTTAAAAAGGTAGCACCTGTACTGACATTCGCTTTTACCAGCCGATCAAGTGCGGCCAGTATTCCTTTGAATATTGAAGCGCAGACTCGCCGGTTGGGCGTTCCAGAGTCGATTGCCAGTTTTTCAGCCTCCTTTGGAGCCACGATTGGTCAAAATGGCTGTGCAGGTTTATATCCAGCCATGCTGGCAGTGATGGTCGCACCAACTTTAGGAATCAATACTCTAGATCCGATGTGGATCGCATCACTGGTTGGAATTGTGACTTTAAGTTCAATCGGTGTAGCCGGAGTGGGTGGCGGAGCAACTTTTGCAGCGCTGATCGTATTGCCGGCTATGGGCCTGCCAGTAACTTTGGTGGCGCTCCTGATTTCTATCGAGCCTTTAATTGATATGGGCCGGACTGCATTAAATGTAAATGGTTCAATGACAGCCGGTATTGTTACTAGTCAACTGATGGGCCAGACCGATAAAAGTATTTTAAATAGCCGTGAAGAAATTGAACTGGCACATCATTAATATTGCTATACCAAGATATTTACAGGCATATTTTCTATACACTGAGCCGTTGAAATAAGCGGCTATTTTTTTAGAATAGGCTGTTAAATATAACAATCATTACCTATGATGATGAATAAATAGCTTCACTGAGCTGAAATAATTGGAATAATTATGTTAACGCGGTTTAAGACTCTTACTCTCTCATTATGTCTTCTCGGTTTAAATACAGCAGTATTTGCACAGCCGATTCTGGTTAAATCCCAGCAAAAAATCGAGGAATACAAACTGGACAATGGCTTCCGTGTTGTACTTGCCCCGAATGATAAAGAAAATAAAGTTTATATCAACACAATTTATTTGACCGGTTCCCTGAATGATCCGCAAGGAAAAGGAGGGCTGGCTCATCTTTTGGAACATTTGGCTTTTAAAGGTACTCAAAATGTAAAAGGTGAGGAGTTTCAGCGGCGTCTGGACCAATATACATTAATGACAAATGCCAGTACTGACTATTACTCTACCCGTTACCTTAATATTGTCCGACCTGACAGCAAAGCCCTGAATGAAGTTTTGTATCTTGAAGCAGAGCGAATGGATAAGCTGGTACTACAGCAAAAGTTTGTTCCCTCTGAAATCGAGATTGTAAAACGTGAGCGCGAAATCCGTCTGGACCAGCCCTTCGCTGTGCTCATGGACCAAATGTGGAAATCTGCTTATGGCAACCAGTATCTTGGGCGATTACCAATTGGAGATCTAGAAGAACTTAAATCAATCCGAATGGATGAGCTTAACCGCTTTTACCGTACCTGGTATGCGCCTAACAATGCAGTCATGGTCATTGCCGGAAAATTTGACAAGGCAGCCATATTAAAAACGATTGATCAGCAGTTTAGTCCAATTCCAGCACGTTCAGTGCCTGAGCAGGTTAAAGTGCCAAAACTGGACTCGACCCAGATCAAGAACCGTAATTTTATTGTCAGAAAAGGCAGCGATCTGGCCAAGTTCCATATTTATATGGATGGAAAAAATACCAAAATTCAGCCGGCACTGGCATTGGCACCATATTTGTATACCATGCAGCCAAGCGGTCATCTTTACCAGAGTATGGTCGAATCCGGATTAAGTACTGCTGTCCAGTCTACTACCTGGTTAGATCAGGATTTTAATCTGGTCTTTATGGGAGCTATTTATGCGCCAAGTCATGATGAAAATAAAGTTGAAAATACTTTGCTTTCCAGTGTAGAGAAAAACCAGAATTTCAATGATACAGAGCTAAAACGGGTTCAAAGTCTGATGCAGAATCAGGCAGACAGTATTATGAACAATGCGACTGCTATTGGTTCACGGCTCAGTGATTATGTTGTTTCAAGTCAGGGTAACTGGAACCAGTATTTCAATGATTTACAGGCCGTGCGTAATTTAAACACTGCCGAGCTGAACCAGACCCTGAAAAGCTTTCTGGTACCGCAACACCGGATTTCAGGTGACATCAAGCCTACACCAGAAGAACAGAAGAAGGCACTGGAACAAAAGCAGGCTGCCGAGCAGCCAAAAACACTTGATCAGCAGGCAGTATCAGCTGAACCCTTGCTTGACGCCAGTGTTTACAAGCAACAGGTTACCCAGTATCTGACTAACTCGAAACAGCTTCTGGACCAAGCTGAAAAGAAAATTCAGCGGGGAACCCTCAAAAATGGCATGCAATATGCGCTGTTTCCAACCGCTACTCGTGATGACAAAACTTACGCCACTATTACCCTGCAATTCGGTGATGAGAAAACGCTTTTTGACCGTGGAGAAACTCTGGAACTGATGGCTTATCTGCTACTAAGAGGAACAGATCAGTACAGTTTACAAGACATTGCAGACCGTTCGATAGAAGCCGGAGGCCAGGCCAGTGCCAGTGCGGATGAAAACGGTATTGTGATCCGGATACAGGCAAAAAAAGAAAAATTTGATGATTTTTTCAGATTTGTAATTGAGTTGCTGAAGAAACCCAAATTTGAGCAGTCACAGTTTGATCTGATCAAATCACAAACTCTCGCTACTCTGGACAGGCCTTATACTGAACCTGATACTGTTGCTGCTTTAACTATGGCACGTTTAATTGAAATTTATCAACCGGGCGACCTGCGCTATCATTTTGAACCCGAACTGGCGAAATCCAAAATACAGACCGCCAAAGTAGAGCAGGTCAAACAGCTATATCAGCAGTTCTTTGCTATGGACCATGCTCAGGTCGCAGTTACTGGTGAATTTAAGCCTGAACAGATTAAAAAACTGTTGCAGCGTGAACTGGGTAACTGGAAGGGGGGCCAGCCTTATAAAAAGCTGACCTCTGAACATAGGGTATATCAAGCACAAAAAGTACATGTGCTTTCTGAGCAGCGTGAATTTGGCAACTACCAGAGCATACTGACTTTTCCGGTAGGGGTGGACCATCCTGATGCACCTGCACTGATCATCTTTAGCCATATTCTGGGCAATTCTCAGTTATCATCACGCTTGGCACAAGAGCTACGTGAAAAGAATGCACTGGTCTATGGTTTTGGTAGTGATTTACAGCTTGATCCGGATGCAGCGGTTGGAGGTTTAAGTATTGAAGCAAATTATACAGCCGGCCGTTCTGCACAGGTGTCACAGTCGGTACATAAAGTACTGGATGATCTTCTGAAGCAGGGCGTAACCGAGCAGGAACTTGAAGCAGCCAAAGCTGATATTATGAAACAGCGCGTTACTGCACTGGAAGATGAACGTAATATCCATGGCATGCTAAATAGCCAGCTGGAGCGCGGCAAAAGAATGGAAAGCCGTGCAAAGCGTGATATGGCTATTGCCGGTTTGAATAAAGCTGATATTGATGCAGTAATTCGTAAATACATCAAGCCGGAGCACTTGGTTGAAGTGATGGCAGACCAGTATGGTCAGCCTCAGAAAGGCTCCTAAATGAAATATGAAATAAGCCGATTATGGCTTATTTCATCTTAAAGAATATAAATGTATACGCAGGTTGGCTATCAAAAGCCAGCCTGTTTTTTACAGACGGTAGAATTGCCGTGCATTATCATAAAAAATATTTTTCAAAGCGCTAGCATTATAACTTGCCACAATATCACTATAAGCATCGATCAGATTAACCAGACTGGTGCTTACTTTATCCATGGGAAAATTGGAGCCAAACATTACCCGGTAGGTCCCGAAACTCTTGAGTGCGTGTAGAATCATTGGACTAAGCAGATCGATCATTTGCTGTTTGGTGGCCAGACGTTTATTTTTATGAAATTGATGTCCTAAAACCGGCATCATTAGTCCGGACATTTTGGTATAAACATTTGGGCAGGTAGCAAGTTCTGCAATATCTTCCTGCCATTGATAAAAAATATTGTCACGACCGGTCTGGGTCAGTCCGGTATTTTTTCCGACTTTTCCAAATATACCCGCAGGTGTTCCAAGATGATCTAAAACAATCGAAGTTTCTGGAAACTGGCGTGCCAGCTGAATTAGGTCTTGAAGCTGGGTAGAGTAGACCCAGGCATCAAAACTGAGCTGGTGTTGAGCCAACTGCTCAAATCCCTTTAAGAATTTTTTATCAGTATAAAGATGGGGCTGATCTGCCCATGCCAGAATACCTTTATCTTCATGTACAGCTCCCATTCGACGTATACCGCGCAGCCGTGAAGAATTCTTTGCATGGAGTTTGAGAATCTTTTTAAAATTACTCTGACGCGGGTCAGCTGTTGCCACAACGGCACCCAGTTGAGTACGGGTTGTATCAAAAGGCAAGGATTCAATAAAACGGGTTTCGCTGACTACTCCTTTACCTCGGCCATCATGCCAGTGAGCTTCGATATGTACCACCTGCTCAGCCTGATAGGGACCAAGATCCTGCTGGTAATTCTGGGGGAGGTAAGGAGAAGTTACATAGACAGTTTGACCTAAACTCTCGATCAGTTCTTTAGGTTTAACCAGGCGTATAACTTTGTCGAGTACAGCCGGATACCTACCAAAAACTTTAACTGCCATACGGGCACTATGTGGAGTATTGAGTGGATCCCACTGGTGAATATGTGAATCAATAAAATTAAAACCCAGATCTTGCATAATCATTCCATGTTGTTTTTATTTCTGAATATCCTGACCACAGATTATGATGAATCATCTTTTTATTCTAGATAAATCTGTAAACATAAAAAAAGCCCCGCAGGGCCTAAACAATGATTTCAATGGTCATGCTTGTGATCATGTTTATGAGTATGGAACTCCTCATTTTTACGAAAACGCAGATAGTTTTCAAACTGTTCGCAATATTCATCAAAGTTATCTTCCAGCATCATTTGAAACTGCTGAATCAGATAGGACATAACCTGTTCTTTCGCTTCACGCATCCCGTTGCCATCTTTAAAATTGTTAGCTGCAACCCATGTGTTAAAACGGGCAGCAGCAAATAACATGGCCGCACTAACCTGACCACGAAGTTCTACAGGATTGGCTTTTTCACCTTTGGGAGGACGGCAAAATTCATTAGCCTGTCTAATAAATTCATCGGCACGTTCAAAGAAAGCAGCATTTAACACTTCTTCTTCGGTAACATCCGTTGCTTGAATCTTTTGAGACATGACATTTTCCAACTCAAAAATTTAATGTTCTATTATAGGCAAAGCCTTGCAGAAACTGAACCTTTGTCTTAATCTAAAAATAGCCTAAGCCTAGAATGAGGTAAACTCATGCAAGATGTCATTGCTGTACAAAGTCTGAAAAGTGACATAGCCTTATTACGCCAGCATATATGGCCACCTAATCACCTAGAACATGTGGAAGGCTTGCCTATTTACTATGGTTCAAAACCTGAAGTGGCAGAATATTATCAGCAGTGGCGAGGCTTAATTGAACGTGCTCAAGAAATATTCCAGCCTTTTATGGAAGATAAAATTTTAGATGCAATTCATCTGCCCAGTCATTTAAATTTACCGCTTTTTTTCTTTCATGTAGACCGGATCCGTATTAATAAAACCCGCGCCAAAGAGTCTAAAACGTTTCGCGGTGTTGCCAGTCTGGTAGAGAAATGTGGCCAGTTCGAACCTGAACAGGTATTCGCTATGAAAGAGTGGCTGGAAAGTGATGATACCGCTGCACTGGTAGCACATCGTGAGTTTATTGACCTGCGTACCTATGTATTTCAGCACGGCCAGCGTGAATATACCCGTACCCGGTTTTATGTAAATGGCATTGTGCTGAGTGTAGAACCTGACTTTAAACTGGTAGATGCCCGTGACAAGCCACGCAAACAGCGCAGTGACAGCTATAGTGATCCACTGGCTGATAACGGGGTGTGGAAAATCTACGGAAAATATCGCTAGTTAATACATGCTGCCCAATCCTGAGCAGCATTTAAAATCAATATGACCTAAAAAAATTTATCTCAAGACTATGACCAGAAGGTTTGAGCAGTGCAGAATTTTTCTAGAGCTTGAGCTGCCTCACGTAAAGCAGATTCTTGTCTGGCCTTAACCCAGCCAGCGGCATACCAGGCAGTAGGTTGTTGTGCAGCTGCGTCACGGAAAACCTCTTCTGCAATAATTAGATCATTATAATGCCCGAGAGCCTCCTGCACCGGACGTAGCTGCTTTAGATAGTGCTGGACCTCTTTTTCAGAATATAAGCTGCTCACAAATTCAATACCATAACGTAAGCGTTTAGCGCGTTTGCGGGTACGATGCCGATCCTCAGCTTCGAGCTGCATAAATTGCGATGCATCATGTACGATCTGCTGATGCATCTTCTCCAAACGTTTTTTAATCTTTTTCTTTACTTTATTGGACTTATGCTGGTTTTCATGGACAGAGCTGCCTGTATATGCAAAAGCCATCAGGTCGAGCAATGTATTCATTACCATGACTGAACGTACAACTGATCCAGCAGGATGTTCTGAATCATCAGATGCTGAGGGTAATTCAATAGTAATTAAACCTTCCTGGACAATCTGAGGCAGAATGTCTGCTTCTACTACATCGCGGTCACGTGCTGAACCAAGCTGGTTGAAGAGCTTACTCAGATTTTCTTCCCAGACAGGGTCTACGGCATCAGACCAGTTACTAAAAATCTTGAGGGCACTACGCAATCTGCGGATACCTACACGCGCCTGATGAGTATGTTCGGCATCAGCAACCTCTGCAGCAACTGCTGCCAGGTTCGGTAAAATTTGATCGAGACAGTTGGCCACGATTTTTCTTAAAACAGTATCAGTACTGTCTTCTTTCGATAATTCAATAGACTTGGCATGTACTGCTTTGGAGGCTTTTTGGCCGAGCGCCAGTAGCGTGCCCCGTTCAGCTTTACTTCTAACATCGAGCCAGAGTTGATATTTCTTGACCCAGCCTTGTGCAAAATGAATCAGGCTTTCAGCAGGGCCCTGTTTAAGTTCGAATTCAACTTCGTGAATAACATCGATATCATTTTGGGTACGGACTTCTCCCTGGTCGAGACATACTTCAATTTCTGCATTATTAAAGTTAAAAATCCGGTAGATTCGCTGCACATCAGTTTCAAACTGTAATTCCAGCTCGGTTACCTGGTTCCCCAGTGTTTTTTCCAGAAGAGTTTGAGCTTCAGGATGTTCTGCAAAAAAATTCAGATCAGGAAGCTCAGGCTCTTCACTACATATACCAAGATCAACTTCTACTTCAATACGATGCAGATGATTTTTACCAGCTGCCTTAAAAGTTTGAACCCAGTCTTCACCTTCCTTGCGTAGCCGCAGCGCCATCCCATTTTTAGAAAGTAATCGTTCTGGTGTATCAAAGTATTTGGCTTGCAGATGAATAGACTGTGCAGTATCTGGTTGCAAAGCCTGCTTGAGTGATTTTTGTTGAGCCTCAGGAATTTGAAATTTTAATTCGATTTCTAGCATTGAACAGTCTCCGAGTTCTCAATCACGCTAAAAAATAGTGATATAAAATTTTAATCAGATCAGCTCTACCAGCTGAACAGCTATAAACATGAATTTTCACTATGACATAAAAAAAATAAACCACCAAATTTTCGGATTTAAAATAATATTATTAATTATTTGATTATATTAATTTATTTTTATTCATATATAAGCATATTGTATCTTTTTGCTATCTTGAATCTATGAAGATTACAATTCAAAATGCTCAGCTTTATTTTGCTCAAGAAATGCAGTAACGTGAAAGAAAATAAATAACCGGTATCAGGATGATTCCATGACAACAGCACATTCAACCCATGAACTGAGCACAGAAATCAAATATCAGCTGCCAATACGTAATTATCACGAATTTTACAGGTTCTATCTGACAGAGCACCGTAATATTATAAGCCGACGTCTACATGTGGCCGGGAGCAGTACAGGTTTATTGCTGCTCGGTGTAAGTTTGGTTAAATCTAAAAAACGTTATCTTCCACTTGCTTTGCTGGCTGGTTATGCTTGTGCTTGGGTAGGGCATTTTATGTTTGAGAAAAACAAACCTGCCAGCTTCAAACAGCCCTTATACAGCTTTATTTCAGACTGGCGTATGTTTGCCGATGTCGTGCGTGGTAATTTAAGTCTAAAAGATCGCCGCTACGATAAAATTGACTCATAAGCAGAGCTGATAAAAGTCTGAAATTTGTTATACTTTATTGATATTTTTATTTAAATTTAAAAGTGAGGTTTTATGCGCGGTCTATATCTCATTACCAATGATGATCCAATTGAGCTCTTACTAGAAAAATTGGAGGCTGCGCTAGCTACTCATCAAATTGAAATATTGCAGTACCGTCGTAAAAAAGTAGAAAAAGCTGACCAATTGCATGAAGTGGAACGGATTAAAGCCCTATGCGATTTTTATAAGGTTCCTTTGGTGATTAATGATGATATTAGACTGGCCGCACAGTTTGATCTAGGCGTGCACTTAGGGCAGACCGATGGTGAAATTATAGAGGCGAAAACTCAGTTACCAGAAAATATGATCATTGGCCGGACTTGCGCTAACTCTATTGAACTGGCTGAACAGGCAATTGCAGATGGGGCAACCTATATTGCATTTGGTGCAATTTATGCGACTTCCAGCAAACCTGAAGCAGGTAATATCGGGCTGGAAACTTTAAAGCTGGCACGCCAGAAGTTTAGTCTGCCTATTTGTGCCATTGGGGGATTAACGGTTGAAAATGCTAAGCCTGTGATTCAAGCTGGAGTAGACCTTTGTGCAGTCATTAGTGATATATTGGCATTGCCGGCCGAAGAAATTCCAGGCCGTGTACAGGCTTGGGCTATTTTATTTGCAGAGACCCAGCCTGCTATATAAGCTGAATATTTTAATTTTATTGTGATTATTAGTTGAGACCTTCCATGAGCTTATCTCCAAAGCAAGAGCAGTTATTCAAGCAAGCCAGTAAACATATTCCGGGTGGCGTAAACTCTCCGGTGCGTGCATTTAATGGTGTAGGGGGAACGCCGGTCTTTATTAAAAAAGCTGCGGGTGCTTATCTTTGGGACGAAGATGATAAGCGTTATGTTGACTATGTAGGCTCATGGGGTCCAATGATCCTGGGTCATGCACATCCAGATATTATTCAGGCAGTACAAAATGCCGCTCAGGATGGTTTAAGTTTTGGTGCGCCTACTGTTCATGAAACTACACTGGCAGATATTATCTGTGAGATTATGCCATCTATTGAAATGGTGCGTATGACCAACTCAGGTACAGAAGCTACCATGACCGCGATCCGTTTAGCTCGTGGTTATACCGGTCGAGACAAGATTGTTAAATTTGAAGGCTGTTATCATGGTCATTCGGATTCATTACTGGTAAAAGCAGGTTCAGGTTTGTTAACCAAAGGGGAAGGCGAGCCGACCTCTAAAGGTGTACCAGCAGATTTTGCCAAACATACCTTAACTCTGCCTTATAACAATATTGCTGCTTTAAAAGAGTGTTTTGCAAAATTTGGCCATGAAATTGCTGGTGTCATTGTAGAACCGGTTGCAGGGAATATGAATCTGGTTAAGCCTATTGATGGTTTCCTGCAAGCAATCCGTGATGTCTGTGATGAATACAAGTCCGTATTTATCATTGATGAAGTAATGACAGGTTTCCGGGTTGCTCTAGGTGGTGCACAGGCTTATTACGATGTTAAGCCCGACCTGACTACACTGGGTAAAATTATTGGTGCCGGGTTACCTGTAGGTGCTTTCGGCGGAAAACGCGAAATTATGCAATGCATCGCGCCTTTGGGTGGTGTATATCAGGCTGGTACATTATCTGGTAATCCGCTTGCCATGCGTGCTGGTATTGAAATGTTTAAAAATTTACGCCAACCGGGTTTTTATGAAAATCTTACAGTTAAACTCGAAAAACTGTTAACAGGTTTACAGCAAGCCGCAGATGAGATTGGTATACCTTTTAAAACCCAGCAGGCCGGCGGTATGTTTGGTCTGTACTTTACTGATCAGGAAGATATCACCAGTTTTGATTCAATGCTGGCCTGTGATGTAGAAGCTTTTAAAAAGTTTTTCCACGGTATGTTGAAACGTGGTGTTAATCTTGCACCTTCTGCTTTTGAAGCTGGATTTATCTCGGCAGCACATAGTGATGAAGATATAAATTTTACTATTCAGGCAGCAAAAGAAACATTTGAAGAAATGAAAGCTTAATAGTTTTGAAGTTATGCAGGAACAACCCGACTCTGGTCGGGTTTTTTAACCTATTTGCTCATGTGTGTTCTCAGTAAAGCAGAAATAATAGATTTTTTATTTAATCTATTCGTCAAAATCAAAAATTTCTAATGACTCTACGTAGGGTAAAATAAGATATTGATGAGCAAGTAAATGCTGTTTTAATTGTATATAGCCTATTTGACTAGACTGATAAATTTTCTTTAGTTCGTTCAGAAGTTCATCTATTTTGCTTTCATTAAACCTTGTGGTTTTAATAAAAAATAATAAACTTGCGCCTAGACCTATATACTCTAAGCCAAAATTTTGATCTAAGTGCTGAATCAGGCTAAAGGTCTCAAAAGGATTTAAATCACCAGCAAAGTAGCCATTAAGTTGTGCTGCAAATTTATAAGTTTCAGTGGTAGTATCCACCAGTTTTACTTGAATAATTTCATCTAGAATCTGTTCAGGATATTTGTTGATTTTAATTAGAAGAGATAAATCCTGCTCACTATAATTGAACTTATTATGCAGCCTGTTAATCTCTATTAGATGTTCAGGTTTTAAAAGTTGCTGGATATGATATTGAAACTCAAAGGGTTTGACATTATCCCAACTACTGTCCAGATCATCTTTAACAAGTTCAGTGGTATCGAAATATAGTCTGTCTTCCATGGACGCATGCATGGAAGTGTATTCACATTGTCCAATATCTTCTAAAAGAAAAAGTACTTTTTTGACAGAATTTTGTCTTTTAAGTTGGAAATATAGATCAAGGAGAGCTTGCCAGGATTTAACTTCATGAACAGTAGCAAAGCATATTAATTCCTGCGCCTCATCATTTATAAGAGGATCCTTTTTATTTTCAATATAAAGCGTGACCATAATAATATTTTTAAATTAATCTGTTTGCTTGAGAGATTTATATCATAAAAATAATGATCTCTAACTGAATAATACTAGCGTAAAAAATCCTCAAATTTATTAAATAACTGATATCTGAAATTTCTAAATTCTAATCCGGCCCATCAGTTATTATAATGAGTGCTTAATTCTTCTAAAGAGTCCTTAATGCTGTACGTGATGCCCAAGAAAATCCAGCTTGCCCCATCTCAAGCCAAATGGCAAATTTCATCATCAGGCTCGGTTTTGGTACTGGTTGGACTATATAATTTAAAAATGCAGGCTATGGTTCAGAAAACTGATCTTATGAGTAATCTTGTTCAAATCAATAATAAGGCTGTAACTTTAAATATTCCTGTGGTCGACCTGTATGGCGATGACCTGATACAAGGTATGCAGCAGCTTGGTGAATATACTTCCACTCATCCCCAGTTAGTCTTCGCAGGACAGATAACACCGATGCTCAAACAGATTCTGCCGCATCTGCAAAGCGTGACGGATCAACTCTGTATTGTGGATGATGCCATCTTGCTGGCTAATCAGGAACAGCATATTCAATGGATAGAAAATATCTCGAAAGAAGGCTTGCACCATATGAACAGTTATAGTTTAACCCGGCTTTGGGATTTGAGTGCTCCATCAAGTTATATAGTTTCAAGCTGAGAAGTCATAGTTACAGTAAAGGCACTGGAGACAAAATGGCTCAAAAGGAAGGCGCTGAAGATTAATCTATAGACTGATTTAAAATATAATGGCTTGAATGCTGTTAATATGATGAGGTTGTTAAATATATGGTGTGCATGAAGATGCGGGCGTTTGACAGGCAGATCTATTTAAATATAGTTTCCTAAGTAAATTGCTCGATTATATTTTGCAGTTAGCAAAGATTTTGGCTCTGATTGAGCAGTTTTCTTAACATAATCGGAAATTTCATCACCAATTGCCTAAATGCGCATTGTAATTATTCTCCAAGATTTCTATTATTGCCGGCTTGTTTTTAAATTCGCGATCGGAATAAAGCATTGGGTAATTTTCTAGCCGAACACCTGATTCATCGTGATGAAGACTTTATGGTAATTCATAAACCATCAGGCATACTCAGTGTTCCCGGTAAAGGTGAAGCATTGTCTGACAGCGTTCTGACACGTCTGGTCGCAATTGAACCTAAAACACTTTTAATTCATCGTCTGGATCGGGATACCTCGGGTATTCTGGTTTTCGGTTTATCCCGGCGTGGACAAAATTCAATTGCCAGACAATTTCAGGAACGCCAGACAACGAAAACCTATCAGGCGCTGGTAGCAGGGCATCTGAAAGGTGAAGGAACTATAGATGTTCCTGTCGTTTATGATCCAGCTCATCCGCCTTTGCATATTGCAGATGCTCATCATAATAAGCCAGCATTGACACATTGGCAGGCAATTGAGCAATTCGAAATAAACGGTCAGCAGGTGACGCGTGTCAAACTGGTTCCAGTTACCGGTCGTTCGCATCAGCTTCGTGTACACATGCAGTATCTTGGCCATGCTATTATTGGCGATACCTTATATGCAGATCTGGAGCAGCAACAGTTGATGCCCCGTTTATGCCTGCATGCCGAGCAGCTGGGATTTGCGCATCCGCAGACCGGTGAGGCTTTAAATTTCTATTGCCCGGTCCCATTTTAAATAAAATACATATTTTCGAGATTTATTAGAGTTCTCCTTCGGGCGAGCTTTATGCCAAAATACATTGCTTAAAGACTACATAAACATACTCAAAAACTATCGGGTTTGAGTTTTAAAATGTAGTGCTAACTTGAAATAAAGGTGGAAAAATTGCAGCAGTTCGCTATTGGTCAACGTTGGTTATCAGATACAGAGACAGAACTCGGTTTAGGTGTTCTTATTGATGTTGATGAGCGATCGATCAGCATTTTATTCCCAAAAAGCGATGAAACTCGTGTTTATGCGCGAAATAATGCACCATTGTCCCGTATCATTTTCAATATTAATGATGAAATTCAGGATCAGGAAGGCCATAAATGGCTGGTCGAGTCGCTTGAAGACCGCCACGGGGTAGTTCGTTATAATGTTGTCCGTACCTTGGAAAATGGTGAACAGGAACGCAAAGCGCTGAATGAAACCCGTGTAGGTGCCCAGATTCAGCTTTCCAAGCCTTTAGACCGACTGCTGGCTAGTCAGATTGACTATAAAGAGTGGTATGACCTGCGTATTGAAGCACTCATCATGCAGGCACAAATGCAGACCAGTCCGTTACGAGGGCTGATTGGGCCCCGAGTCGGGCTTATTCCTCACCAACTCTATATTGCCCATGAAGTAGGACAACGCTTTGCACCACGTGTTTTACTGGCCGATGAAGTCGGATTGGGTAAAACAATTGAGGCTGGCCTGATTATTCACCAGCAGCTTAAAACTGGTCGTTCTGAACGTATTTTAATTCTAGTACCGGATTCACTGCAATATCAGTGGATGATTGAAATGCGTCGCCGTTTCAATCTGCAATTTTCGCTATTTGACTTAACCCGTACTGCCGCGATCAAGGAACATGATCCTGAGTTAAATCCGTTTCTGACCGAACAATGCATCATTGCCAGTATTGATCTGATGATTGACCATGATGACCTGCGTGAACAGGCGGTAGAAGCCGGTTTCGACTTACTGGTTGTCGATGAGGCACATCACCTGATGTGGAGCGAAGAAGAAGGCGGGAATGACCGTTATGACCTGATTGAGGAACTGGCTGAAAAGACCCCGGGCGTGCTGCTATTAACTGCAACACCTGAGCAGTTAGGGGTAGAGAGCCATTTTGCTCGCCTACGTCTGCTTGATCCTCAACGTTTCAGCTCACTAGAACGTTTTCTGGATGAAGAAGCGCAGTACCAGCATACAGCTCAGATTGCTGAAGTCTTAATGTCTGATGAGCCGCTTTCTGAACAGCATTTAAATGCTGTTCAAGACCTGTTGGGCCACCAGATTGAAGACCAGCCTGAACAGCGTTTCCGGGCCATTCACGAGTTACTTGACCGTCATGGCACTGGCCGTATCCTGTTCCGTAATACGCGGGAGGCCATCCAGGGCTTTCCAGGTCGTGACTGCCGTCCGGCACCGTTGCCAGCACCTGAAACCTGGTCAATGGACGGTAAACTTCGCGAACAGATGTGGCCGGAAGAAGGTCAAATCGATGGCGCATGGATGGAAAGTGATCCGCGCGTTGCATGGTTAATGGAAATGCTGCGCAAAGACTTGAAACATAACAAGGTGTTGCTCATTGCTCGCAGCGGGCCTGTAGTTGAAGCGCTGGAAAATGCGTTACGTCTACATGCAGGTATTCGTACAGCCATGTTCCATGAAGGCATGAGCCTGCTGGAACGTGACCAGGCTGCTGCATATTTTGCTGAAGAAAGCTATGGTGCGCAGATTCTGCTCTGCTCAGAGATTGGTTCTGAAGGGCGGAACTTCCAGTTTGCATCTGACCTGATTTTATTCGATTTGCCTGCGAATCCCGATGTTCTGGAACAGCGAATTGGTCGTTTGGACCGGATTGGTCAGCAGAACCGTATCCAGATTCATGTACCTTATCTGGTGGGTACAGCTCAAGAGCGTATGTTCCGCTGGTACAATGAAGCATTGAATATTTTTAGTAATATTTCACCAGCTGCACAGACTCTGCAGGAAAACTTTATTGTTGAGCTGAAGGATTGTTTACTGTCTGATCAGGGGCAAACCTTTGAGGATTTACTGGAAGAAGTGAATGTACAACGTCAGGCACTGGAGAGTGAACTGCAGGCCGGTCGTGACCGCTTGCTGGAATATAACTCTTGTCGGCCAATTGTTGCACAGGAGATTGTTCAGGCACTTGAAGATTATGATGACAATACCACTTTGCCAATGTTTATGAAGCGTTTTATGGCTTCGACCAATATTGATTTTGATGAGCAAAGTAATGGTACAGTAATCATTAAACCAACTGACCAGATGCAGGTTCAAGGTCTGACTCTAGATGAAGAAGGCATGACTGCAACCTTCTATCGCGATCAGGCCCAGATCCGTGAAGATGCTCAATATCTGACACTTGAGCATCCATTTACTGAAAGTGTAATGGAAGTGATCCGTACACAGTCTTTCGGGAGTACCAATGTTGCAGTACTTAAGTCGAATGCATTAAAGCAGGGCTCAGTATTGCTTGAAATATGGTTTAAGGTCGATGTAGTAGCGCCAAAGGCATTAAATTTACAGTCAAGCCTGCCAAAACAGTTAGTACGTGTATTACTGAGTGAAAATGGCCAGGATTTATCTGAAAAAATTGATCCTTCGATTTTGAAACCTTATCTACATCATCTGGATGGTAATAGTTGCCGTCATGTGGTCAAAGCACGCCGTGAAGTCATTGATGCACGTTATAAACAGGCGCTGGATATTGCCAGAGTTGCATTGCCTGAGCTTAAGCAGCAGGCAAAAGAAATTTATGGTAGCAAATGGCAGTATGAAATTGACCGTCTGAGTTATCTGAAACAGTTTAACCCTAGTATCCGGCAGGATGAGATTGAACGATTGCAAAAACTGCAGAGAGAAGGCTTGAACTTGCTTGATGGCCTATCGGTTACGCCAGAAGCAATTCAGGTGCTGGTTGTAGTTAAACCTTAAAAATATTTAAAGAAAGAGCTTCCTTGGTAGAGGCTCTTTCTTTGTATAAGTATTTTGTATTTATGTCTGAGGTAACTGAAACAGGCAACGCCCCAGCTGCTCTATTTCATGGTCAAATTCATATTCACTATTTAGCATGCGATAACGGTTCTTTAGACCTGCATAGGCAGGATGAGCTGCATCTACATACACCCAGACATGTGATCGGGCTGGAAGGCTTGCTAAATTAACTGCTTCTAATGCTGGCCGTTTGATGGCTATAGCTATAAAAGGATTAATATAGGCATAGGACAGGGCATAATCTGCCTCCTGTTCAGAAGCAACAATAATATCTGCGTCAAATTTCTCACAGTTTTGATGGATAGTTTCTAAAATACAGGATTGAGGCTGAGATAAATCCAGTTGTATATACTGCTGCCGAAGTTTAGGGAAAGTATTGATCAGGCGCATTTCAGCTCCTTTAAAACTCACCAGATGGATTTTTTATAGCTGTTTTTACCGCAAACAACTACAAGGAAAGCGTAAATAAATGCAGTAAATATTTTAAATAACCAGACTTAAACTGAATTTTCGGAAAGAAGAAAGCGGCCTATTTAGCCGCTATTTTCACTGCTCTATAAAAAGATTATCGAATTTTTGATTCATCCAGATGACGGGCACCTTCAAGAATCATTCTGATCATGATCATAGTTTGCTCGGCAATTTCCTGCCGGTCACTTGATGGCAAATTAATAACCTGTGCACCCATATTAAACACCAGCTGTGTTATAGCTTTTGCTGCTATATCTGGATGTGCCATATTGCTATGATTTAAGCGTTCCAGTCGCACCAGATCTTCCTGGAGTTCTTGCTGGAAAAAGTTGAGCTGTCGGTCAACTGCTGCCTTATAAGATTGTGAACCAGTATAACCTTCGCGTAATAGGAGGCTGAGGTTACCTTCATCTGCATCTAATTGCTCTATAAATACGTTCACTGAACTTCGAATAATACTGCTCTGTTTCAGAGCCTTAAGACGTGCCTGGTGTAGAATCTGACGTAATACAATACCCGAACGTTCAATCAGGGCAATTGCCAGTTCATCAATATCCTTGAAATGCCGATAAAAACTGTTAGGTGCAATTCCTGCTTCACGCGCAACTTCGCGCAGACTTAAAGAAGAAATACTTTTTTGTGGACCAATCAGATTTAAAGCCGCCTGAAACAGTTCTTCCTTGGTAATGGTAGCTTTTCTCCCGACCGTACGTACAGGCATTTTTTCATGCAGAACAGTTTCTACATGAGTATCTAGCTCTAGCTCGGCCGAAATTGAAGATGCGCTCATATATTTCAATACATTGAAAGAGTGATTCTATTATAGCGGTAGAGCGTAACGTTGTGAAACGAATACAGCAGATAAACTTATATACAAATGTATATACATGTGTATAATAATTAAAAACCACAGAGTTCAGATGTACTATGCAAGCTCTAAAAAAGCAACATTCGCCTTTATCCTTTTTAACTAGTTCCGTATTTGATACGGATGCAGCAAATTTCTGGCTAAAGAAACTAAATCCTTTATGGTCAGTTAACCAGTCATTAGGCCAGATTGTGCATAAAGAAAAAGCGGCAAATGGCATATTCAGTCTGAAAATAAAATGTAACCGACATTTTCGTATGGGGCAGGCGGGACAGCATCATCCCGTATTTATAGAAATAGATGGGCGACGTTATGAACGTAGTTACAGCCTGCACCGTATAGATGAGCAGCATGTCTTATTAACTGCAAAACAGGTTGAACAGGGCGTAGTGAGTAACTGGCTGGCTGAACATGCTCAAGTAGGCGATCTGGTCGAATTCGGCCAACCCTATGGCGATATGATATTACCCGAAGCTTCAAATTTGGTGCTGCTGGCAGCCGGTAGTGGTATTACACCAATGTTAAGCATGATTGAAACGTGGGCAAAGCAGCCTGATGCTCTAGCTAAAGTTCAGTTGCTGTATTGGGTTAAAGATTATGAAGATGCAGCTTTTGAAGCAAACTTTAAAAAAGTTGCTGAGACAAATGAAAATTTCAGCTTCCAGATTTTTTATACTCAGCAGACAGATCAGCGTTTAAATACTGAACATTTGTCTTTGGTAAGCCAGCCTGAACAGAGTACCGTATACGCATGTGGCCCATCAGGTTTTGTCTCACTGGCTGAAGAGCTATTCAGTCAGGCAGTGCTATTCAAAGGTGAGGCATTCAGCTTAAGTCAGGCTGATTCTTCTGATACAGGTTTCGTAAATATTACTTTGCTACAAAGCGAGAAAACAGTCGCCATCCCAAAAGGTCAGTCCATCTTGGCAGGTTTGGAACAAATGAACCTTAAACCAAAACATGGATGCCGTATGGGTATTTGTAATAAATGTGCATGTAACAAAGTGCAAGGTTCAACTAAAAATCTTGTGAATGGTGCTGAAAGTACCGAGCCAGGAAACCTGCTGAAACTTTGTGTGAATTCCGCACAGACTGACCTTGTTATTGATCTTTGAGTGAGTTTACATTATGAATATGTCAGTAAATTTTTCTACAGCAAAACCTATAAAAAACCAGTTTTTTAAAAATCCTAAAAATAGAGAGTTAACTGCAGATGAAATGAATCAGCTCGCCAAAGAGCTGGATGCCATCAAGCAGGAAGTATTAGATGATATTGGCGAGAAAGATGCCAAATATATTCGTCGTATTTATTCAACTATCCGCTATACCGGTGCAGCTGGACGTGCACTATTGTTTGCTGGCTGGTTTCCACCTGCTTGGGTATTGGGCACTGGCTTGTTAAGCCTTTCCAAAATTCTGGAAAATATGGAACTTGGCCATAATGTTATGCACGGTCAGTACGACTGGATGAATGATCCGAAATTCAATGGTCCGAAATATGAATGGGATATTGTAGGGACTTCTGAAAACTGGCGTCAGACACATAACTATAAACATCACACCTATACCAATATTAAGGGTATGGATGATGATATCGGATATGGCTTATTACGTTTATTTCCAGAACAACGCTGGAAACCAGGCTTTTTATTACAGCCCCTATATAGTATTCCATTCTGCCTGTTGTTTCAGTGGGGTGTCGCTATCCAGAATCTTGAGATTGGTAAAGTCTGGATGAAGCGCAAATCAAAAGAAGAGTTTAAAGAAGAGTGGAAACCGTTACAGAAAAAAATTACTAAACAGTTGTTCCGAGATTATGTATTTTTCCCGCTAATTGCCGGACCAGCAGCATTACCTGTATTTACAGGTAATCTGGTAGCGAATGGTGTGCGCAACATCTGGACCTTCAGTGTAATTTTTTGCGGACACTTTACCAAAGATGTGGAAGTTTTTCCAAAAACTGTTCTGAAAGATGAGAGCCGTGGCCATTGGTATATGCGTCAAATTCGTGGCTCATCAAATCTTAAAGGCTCAGAAGCATTTCATATTTTAACAGGCCATTTAAGCCATCAGATTGAACACCATCTGTTTCCAGACGTACCTGCACGCCGTTACCGTCAAATGGCGCCTAAGGTTGAAGCAGTCTGTAATAAGTTTGGTCTGAATTATAATAATGCCAGTTTAGCCAAACAGTTTGGTCAAGTTGTGGGGCGTATAGTTAAATATGCTTTTCCCTTTAAGAAATAAAGTTAAAACAGTTAGTCCCAGATATTGTAAAACCAATTCAAGCGTCTGTTTAACTCTTACAAAGGCTATCTAAAGATAGCCTTTCTTATTTTCTGAAATTCAAGTTTTATTTTCTGTAAATAGAAAATACTGATGAATATATTCAAGGTTGAGAAGTATGACGAATTAACCTTCAATGACTCTCTAATTCATTTATATTTTTTAAAGTTAATATAGGAATTTTCAGATATTTATATAAGCCTTAGTTTTCTTGGTCTCTATGTAAAAAAAATTTTTAAAATTTAATATCTAGAAAGAAAAAACCGGTGTTAGTGTATAAAAAATGCCTGAAAGAAATTAACTTTCAGGCATTATTAGCAAAAAATAGATTATCTGAACTGAATGGTACCGTTAGCATTAACTGTAACTTTAGATTCACCAGCGGCAACATCCTGTACAGGAGCAGCCTCAGCTGTAGCAAATTTTGCCATACTACTGCGCATTAAAGGCTGGGGGAAATAATTATTGGTATTCAGGTTTAAACTAACCAGATTATATGAGCCTTTATTCCATGCTTGCGAGAGCAACTGTGCACGCTGCTGAAAGTTTTTGGAAGCTTCTACTATCAGCTCATTTTCAACTTTTTTGCGCTGCGCATCGGATACCGTAAAATTAATTGATTCTGTCTGGAATTGTTGCTGCAGTTCACTAATGAGCTGGCTGGTCATACGAAAATCTGTACCTTCCAGCTGAATTTCTGCACGACCACGCCACTCTTTGAGTTTACGACTATCATTGTCATATACCGGATAGGTTGTTTGTGAACCTGTTTCTACCTTAACCTGCGGATATTTACGCGCAATATTCATGGCCCAGTTCATTAACTGATTAATCTGTGCAGAAAGCTCGGCAGGCTGTTTACTACTTTTTTCTATGAAAAGTACAGCATGCATTTCATCATTTGAAATTTGACGGCTCGCTTCGGCCTGAATATTGACTAGGTTATAATTCAGTTTCTCATTTTCCTGAGCGAAAATATGAGTACTAAGAGCAGCAGTGGTAACTAAGGTGGCAAGAGCAAGATAACGCATGAGAGAGCCTTTTGTTCGTTTTAGAAAGTTTTATTGCTTTATATGAATATATTAATGATAACAAATGTTGAATTTTTGAAGAAATCGTAGTGGCTTTGTAATAGCCGATGCAAAATTTTATAAAAAATATTTAAGGATAAACTTTTTATTATCAGTATCTTAGTAAAGTAATAGCTTGTAATCATGAGTTGACCATTATGTATAGTTGATTTGGTAAATTCTTGAGCGTGTCACATACTCAATAGATAATTTTATTTAGTGCTTAACCTCTACGTTTTTTCCAATAAAACGCGGTTATGAAAGTACACAAAAAATGTTTTTTTTCTTTAAAAATTAGGTATCATCGCGCTCCTAGTAATAAGATATTAAAACCTTGTGTCTTCACTAGATTCTTAACAAGCACCGAGTCAAAGGACCAAAAGTCACCAGACTTATTTTCTTTTACCCTTATCAGAGATGGTAATCCGATATGAGCGTTACTTCTGTAAACCCTGCCACCAATTCCACCAACGAATATTATTTGACTCGCCAAAGTCAGATGGAATCGAATGTACGTAGTTATCCGCGCAAATTGCCGTTAGCGATCGCACAAGCACATGGTTGCTGGGTTACCGATGTGGAAGGTACAAAGTACCTTGATTGTTTAGCTGGGGCAGGTACATTGGCTTTAGGTCATAATCATCCTGCGGTGATTCAAAGTATCCAGGAGACACTTGCAAGTGGTCTTCCATTACATACACTGGATTTAACGACTCCTTTAAAAGATGCTTTTACTGAAGCACTACTGGCATCTCTGCCAGGTGGTCAGGAAGCTTACTGTTTACAGTTCTGCGGTCCATCAGGCGCCGATGCAACTGAAGCAGCGATTAAACTTGCAAAAACCTATACTGGTCGTAGCTCTGTTATCAGTTTTTCTGGTGGCTATCATGGCATGACACATGGTTCACTTGCCATGACAGGCAACCTGTCTGCTAAAAATGCAGTCAATGGTTTAATGCCGGGTGTACAGTTTATGCCGTATCCGCATGAATACCGTTGCCCATTGGGTCTAGGTGGTGAAGCGGGCGTAGACGCTTTAACTTATTACTTTGAACAGTTTATTGAAGATGTTGAAAGTGGTGTTACCAAGCCGGCGGCTGTTATTCTTGAAGCAATTCAGGGTGAAGGTGGCGTAGTTGTTGCCCCAACTAAATGGTTGCAAAAGATTCGTGAAGTGACTGAAAAACACAATATCGTGTTGATTCTGGACGAAGTTCAGGCAGGCTTTGCGCGTTCAGGTAAGATGTTTGCCTTTGAGCATGCTGGAATTGAACCTGATGTTGTGGTGATGTCTAAAGCAGTTGGCGGTAGCTTGCCACTTGCAGTTTTAGGTATTAAGCGCAAGTTTGATGCATGGCAGCCAGCAGGTCATACTGGTACATTCCGTGGTAACCAACTGGCCATGGGTACAGGCCTTGCGTCACTTCAGGTTATTCAAGAGCAAAATCTTGCACAGAATGCTCATGATCGTGGTGAGTTCTTGCAGTCTGAACTGAAAAATCTGGCAGCTGAATTTCCATGTATCGGCCATGTACGTGGTCGCGGCTTAATGATCGGTATCGAAATCGTTGACGAGCGCCAGCAGCCAAATCATATTGGTGCTTATCCTGCTGATGGTCAACTGGCTGCTGCAATTCAGGCAGCGTGTTTTAATCATAAACTGTTGCTTGAAAAAGGTGGTCGTAACGGTACAGTAATTCGTTTACTTTGTCCGCTGATCATTACTCAGGAAGAATGTGTAGAAGTAATTGCTCGCTTTAAGAAAGCAGTTGCTGAAGCTCTTGTTGCAGTTCGAGGCGCATAATTCATGGTAGATTTTGCAGAACACCGTAAAGCGTTACTCTGCAATGATGCTCAATCCATTGCTGACTATGAGTCAGCAATGGAACAGGCGACTAAAGCCGTAGCAGCATGGTTGCAAAACGATAAAATGTATACTGGCGGCAGTATCAAGGAACTCCGTGAAGCAATCGCCTTTCATCCTTCTAAAGAAGGGTTGGGTGTACAGAAATCGCTTGAACGTATGGTTGAGCTTTTTCTGAATAAAAGTCTGAAAGTACACCATCCACATTCGCTGGCGCATCTGCATTGCCCAACTATGGTGGCAAGCCAGATTGCTGAAGTACTCATCAATGCAACTAACCAGTCAATGGATTCATGGGATCAAAGCCCAGCCGGATCATTGATGGAAGTGCAACTGATTGACTGGTTACGCCAAAAAGTAGGTTATGGTTCAGGTCAGGCAGGTGTATTTACCTCAGGTGGTACACAATCAAACTTGATGGGCGTATTACTTGCGCGTGATGCCTGTATCGCGAAAAACTGGAAAGATGAAAACGGTAATCCGTGGTCTGTTCAGCGTGATGGTATTCCTGCAGAAGCAATGCGTAATGTCAAAGTCATCTGTTCTGAAAATGCACATTTCTCTGTGCAGAAGAACATGGCAATGATGGGGATGGGTTTCCAGTCAGTAGTCACTGTTCCTGTGAACGAAAATGCCCAGATGGATGTCGATGCACTGGAAAAAACCATGGCTCACCTTCAGTCTGAAGGCAAGATTGTGGCATGTGTAGTGGCAACCGCAGGTACAACCGATGCCGGTGCAATCGATCCTTTAAAACAGATCCGTGAAATTACCAATAAATATGGTGCGTGGATGCATATTGATGCAGCATGGGGTGGTGCACTGATTCTGTCTAATGATTATCGCTCTATGCTAGATGGTATCGAGTTGTCTGATTCTGTGACACTCGATTTTCATAAACATTATTTCCAAACCATTTCTTGTGGCGCGTTTTTGCTTAAAGATGAAGCGAACTACCGTTTCATGCACTATGAAGCAGAATACCTGAACTCAGCTTATGATGAAGAGCATGGCGTGCCGAACCTGGTGTCTAAGTCTTTACAAACAACACGTCGTTTCGATGCGTTGAAATTATGGATGACGGTTGAAGCACTGGGTGAAGAGCTTTATGGTTCAATGATTGATCATGGCGTGAAATTGACACGTGAAGTAGCAGACTACATCAAGGCAACTGATGGTCTGGAACTTCTGGTTGAACCACAATTCGCATCAGTATTGTTCCGTGTTGTTCCAGCAGGATATCCAGCTGAATTTTTAGATGCATTGAATCAGAATGTAGCAGATGAGCTGTTTGCCCGCGGTGAAGCTAATATTGGCGTAACTAAAGTGGGGCAGGTACAGTCTCTGAAAATGACGACCTTGAGCCCGGTAGCAACACTAGAAAATGTAAAGAATTTACTTGATCTGGTTTTAGCCGAAGCTGACCGAATCAAGGAATCAATCCAGCAGGGTAGTTATACTCCGCCGATTGCCTAAACATTGTTCCTATAAAAAGCCGGTGTCTGTGATACCGGCTTTTTATTATGGTGAATTAATAACCTGGAGTTTCTCTCGTAATAGATTTTTTCACATAGAATAATTTAGGAAGTATAGGAGGGAACTTTATTCTTGAGCATAAAGTGATTCTGTTCTTTAAATTTTTTCAAAACAATGTAAGATTTTATGTGACCAATAAAATCACAAGATAATAATTTTTCTGTCACAAAGTGCGAAAGCTGCTCCAGATTTTCTGCTACTACTTTTAAAATAAAATCTGCATCGCCACTTAAAGAAAAAGCATCCTGTATACATTCTTCACTTTCAATCAGCTCCTGAAATGCTAGCTGGTTTTTGGCTTCATGTACTCTTAAATTTACATGGACCATTGCAGTAACTTCAAGGCCTAAGGCTTGCTGGTGAATACGTGCGGTATACCCGATGATGATTCCTTTCTGTTCTAGAAATTGCCGCCTGCGCGAGCATTGTGATGCTGACAGTCCAATAAGCTCACCCATTTCCTGATTGGTCAATCTGCCATTTCTCTGCAACGCCTGAATGATTTGCCAGTCAAATTTATCCATTATATGCACCTTATTCCTTTATGATACACATATCATGTATTTTTATTAAAATCCGTTTCTATTATGCATGAAATATAAGTTTTAGATGAAATATTATCTTTCTATGGAATAAAAATAGATGAGAAGGATGATAAAAATGTTCATGGAAATCGGTAATTTTTTAAATAAACGGTTAAGCGAACTGGGTATCAAGCATATTTTTGGTGTGCCAGGTGATTTCAATCTATCTTATCTGGAACAAATTGAAACTGATTCGAAAATTGAATTCATTGGTAACTGTAATGAACTTAACGCAGCATATGCTGCTGATGGTTATGCGCGTATTAATGGTTTCTCTGCATTGGCCACCACTTACGGTGTTGGTGACCTGAGCGCCATTAATGGAATTGCGGGGGCCTATACAGAGAATGTACCCCTAATCCATATTTCAGGCATTCCACCACTGCATGCTGTTACTCAGGGTGCTTTAATACATCATACCTTGGTTGATGGTAATTATGACAATATCATGAACTGCATGCGTGAGTTTACGGTAGCCCAGACCCGTCTAACACCTGCCAATGCTGCTTCAGAAATTGACCGGGTACTGCGCCAGTGCGCACTAGAACGCCGTCCGGTACATATTCAGCTGCCTTCCGATATTACCCATGTGAAGATTCAGATAGATGATCAACCGCTGTGTCTGGAACGTCCGGTAAGTGATCCTGAAATACTTGAACAGGCAGTAGACGAATTATTTAAATGCTTATCTCAAGCAAAAAAACCTGCTCTACTAATTGATAATGAAGCCGATATTTTTAATGTCACAACATTATTAGCTGAACTTTCTGCCAAAACAGGTATCTCTTATGCCTGTCTTCCCACAGCTAAAAATATTATGGATGAATCATCACCACATTATGCAGGTGTGTATGTTGGTGCGGCCAGTCAACTATCTGTAAGAAATCTGATCGAATGTTCAGACTGCCTGATTGGAATCGGAGCCAGATTTACCGATATTGGTACAGGTATGTTTTCACATAAAATCAATAAAGACAGCTATATTGAAATTAAACGGTATGAAGTCAATACCGCACGTAAAAACTTCCCGGGAATTGAAATGGGCGAATTGCTAACAGCACTGAATCTACGGGTCACAGCTAAAAAGTCACTTAAACCTACACTTGAGACGCCAGCCACTGAGCGAATTCAGGTAGCAGAACACCAGAAGCTGTCGCATGAAATCCTTTGGAAATATATTGGTAATTTCTTTAAAGCAGATGATGTAATTCTGGGTGAAGTGGGAACATCAAATACAGCATTATCTGGGCTACGTTTACCGGTAACTGCCAAGTATATCTGCCAGCCTATATGGGGCTCAATCGGTTATACCTTGCCTGCATTACTTGGCAGTTTGCTCGCTGCACCAAAACGTCGGCAAATTTTATTCATTGGTGATGGTTCATTGCAACTTACAGTGCAGGAGCTTTCTACGATTATCCGTTATGGTCTCAAACCCATTATTTTTGTACTCAACAATGGGGGTTATACGATTGAACGATTAATTCTGGGTGAAAATGCCAGCTATAACGATATTCAGAACTGGAAATATACTGAATTGGTACAGGTGTTCAATGGTAAAGAAAAATATCAGACCTCTATGGTCGAGACCGCTGGCCAGCTAAAAAATGCGTTAGATCAGGTAGAGGCATATGATGGTTTAAGCCTGATTGAACTTAAATTACCGGCAATGGATGCTCCGGTGAGCCTGCTTAAATTTGCTGATGTCGTAGCGCGTTATGACTATGGTAATTTCGGCTACCAAAAACTTAAAACAGAACAGCACTATGTAGAATGCAAAAATGCAATATCTTTCTAATTTTTTAAAAATCAATCGGTTATTTTTTTATAAATTGTTTTAATCCAACCTTGAGGAGCACTGGTTTTTACTTGGTGCTCCTGACTTAATTTCTCTAAACAATGATAAAGGGTGTAAAGGATATTACGCCTTCAATGGAGATAAAACTGTGGACACAAATCAAAATACATTGAAGAAAGGTCTCTCTAACCGGCATATACAGCTGATTGCACTAGGAGGCGCTATTGGAACCGGATTATTTCTGGGAATTTCACAAACCATTAAACTTGCTGGCCCTTCAGTTTTACTGGGGTATGCGATTGCAGGCATCATCGCTTTCCTCATTATGCGTCAACTGGGAGAAATGGTGGTAGAGGAACCTGTGAGCGGTTCATTTAGCTATTTTGCCAATAAATATTGGGGCCGTATGGCAGGTTTCATGTCTGGGTGGAATTACTGGGTTTTATATGTACTGGTAAGCATGGCTGAATTGAGTGCTATTGGAACATTTATACAGTTCTGGTGGCCTGAAATACCCACTTGGATTACTGCAATGGGGTTTTTTATACTGATTAATGGCATTAACTTTATTAATGTCCGTTTTTTTGGAGAAACAGAATTTTTATTTTCCTGCATTAAAATTATTGCCATCTTGAGTATGATTGGTTTTGGTGCCTATTTATTGTTTTCAGGTGCCGCTGGGCCAGAAGCCGGAATAGCCAATTTATGGCAGCACGGCGGATTTTTCCCAAATGGTATTTCTGGCCTGGTAATGGCTATGGCAGCTATTATGTTTGCATTTGGCGGACTAGAGCTAATTGGAATTGCAGCCGCAGAAACACGAAATCCTGAGAAAAATATTCCAAAAGCTACGAACCAGATTGTTTACCGTATCTTGATTTTTTATATTGGCGCAATCGGTATTCTGTTGAGTTTATATCCCTGGAATCAGGTGGCACAAGGGGGGAGCCCATTTGTACTAATTTTCCAGTCTTTAAATAATCATGGTGTAGCCAATGTCTTGAATCTGGTCGTAATGATCGCAGCAGTTTCAGTTTATAACAGTTGTATTTACTGTAATAGTCGTATGCTGCACGGACTGGCAGAACAGGGCAATGCACCGCAGTTTCTAAAAAAAGTGAATCATCGTGGAATTCCAGTCGCAGCCTTGGCTGTATCCGGTTCGATTACTGCACTTTGCGTAGTCATTAACTATATTATTCCAGAAAAAGCGTTTGGTTTTCTTATGATGCTGGTGGTTGCTGCATTAGTAATTAACTGGCTTATGATTTCAGTCACTCATTTGAAGTTTGTAAAAGTGATGAAGCAGCAACACAGGCTGACTGCATTTAAAGCTATTGCCAGTCCTTGGACAAATTATTTAACGATTGCTTTTATGTTTTTCATTTTAACGATCATGAGCCTGACACCAGATATGCGCTCAGCCGTTATTTTGGCACCTGTATGGCTCAGTGCACTGGCCATTATGTATTTTGTCTATTATCGCAAAAGAAATGTTATATTGACTGGCGGGATCCAGCCTAATCCTTAAAAACAGTTATTTAAGTATTTTGTTTTCTATATAAAGAGAGATCGAATGATCTCTTTTTATCAATTCAAGAGGAGATTTGAAAACTGGAGTAAGTCCTGATTTTAAAGTGGATTTTATATTTTTATGTTAAAACTATAAATTAATGAACAATAAATATTTTAAGACAAATCTATAAACCAATGGTCCAGTTTTTAGATTTCAGGTATTAATCACTTTCCTTTAAAATTTTTTTAACTGAGCCTATTAGAATACTTCAATCTATAAATTTCTATTTATAGGTCTGGAGAAGGTATACAAATGCTCTGCTTGATCGCACTCCCATAGCAGGGGACTCATTGATGAAATTCTTATTAGGCTTAAATATCTGTTAGCTAGTACACTATTTATGTAATGAGCTATATCACATCTTATAAATATAGAAAGCTCAATTCTAACTTTTATAGATTAGTCATACTGAAATTTTTTAAGATAACTCAGAATCTGTATAGATCTATTACAGTGAAAAACTACCTTAATAAAAGTGATACAGAATTAATTCTAGTTTATAAGATGTCGGGATTAAATGTTTGACCCAATCTCTTTAATATAATTTTAAATGTTAATCTTGTTATTTGAAAAAATTTAAAATAAAAATTCTAATATAATTATATAGTTAATTTAATATATGAAGTGCTCTAGATGAGATCATGAAAGTGTCATAAAGGTGTAACTTATTTGTCATATTTTAAACTCAAAATGCACTTATCCAAAATGTACTAACACTGTAAACAAGTGGAGTACGGAAAAATTGCAAAATTAAGAGAGAAGAGAATGCGCTTAAATCCACGTCATGTTGGCATCATTTTAGCAGTTACTGGGGCAGCTGCAGCAACAACCGCGAATGCGGCTCGCGATACCATTCAGATTGCCGGTTCTTCAACCGTCCTTCCATATGCGAGTATTGTTGCTGAAGAGTTTGGTAATACTTTTCCACAATTTAAAACACCAGTTGTAGGTTCTGGTGGCACTTCAGGCGGACTAAAACAGTTCTGTCAGGGTGTAGGCGATAATACAATTGATATTGCAAATGCATCACGTGAAATTAAAGATACTGAACTTGCTAGCTGTAAAAAAGCTGGTGTAAACAAAGTTCAGGAAATCAAGATCGGTTATGACGGTATTGTATTTGCATCAAATGCCAACAAGGCAGCATTCAAGTTAAAGCCTTACCATGTATATGCGGCACTGGCAGAAAAACTGCCTTCTAAAGGTAAACTGGTTGCTAACCCGTATACTCGCTGGAACCAGATTGACAAGACCTTGCCAAATGAACCGATTACTTTAGTTATTCCTGCATCTAACCATGGTACACGTGAAGTGTTCCAGGAAAAAATGGTTGATCTGGGCTGTAAGGCATATGAGTACAACAAGAATCTAGATAAAGATACTCAAAAAACTGTATGTTCGACTTTCCGTAAAGATGGTCGTGTCATTGAAATCTCAGGTGACTATACTGAAACACTCAGCCGTCTGAAAACAAATCCGAGCGCAGTTGGTGTATTTGGTCTAGGTTTTTATGACCAGAACCGTGACCGCCTGCGTGTAGCAACAGTAAATAATGTAACACCGTCTGAAGCAACTATCCTTTCTGGTAAGTATCCTGTTTCCCGTCCACTGTTCTTCTATGTAAAAGGTGAGCACCTGAAATCAATCAAAGGACTTGAGCAGTATGTAGAATACTTCCTGAATAAAAAGGTTTCAGGTAAAGGTTCTAAACTTGAAAAGGCTGGCTTGATTTCACTGTCTGACTCAGAACGTGCCAAAGTACTGGCAAATTTTAAAGCAGGTAAAACTGTTCAGTAAGGTGGACTTATTCAAGACTGATGGCAGGGAGGACCTGCCATCGGCTTTCGCGTAAATAAGATTCTTTCATGCGGTCATGTGAAAGAATTGTGGAGAATACATGAATCTGCTGCTCATTGGAGTGTTACTGGCGCTGATTGCAATTGCTTATCAGGTTGGGCTCACCAAAAGCCGTAAACTGGCAGGTAAAGAGAATAATTCTGCCAGTCTGCATTCGCGTCCGGGCTATTATGGCACACTGGTTGCATTATGGTGTGGTATACCGGCTTTTATAATTTTAATTGTGTGGAATCTGGTTGAGCCAAATATTCTGAAGCATATTATCCTTAATAATATACCGGCAGCGACTGTAGCGGCACTGGACCCTGCTGGACTGGATGTTATCGTTGAGCGAATCAGGGCAATTGCATCAGGTTTTGGGGTAAGTGATCAACCAGCAGCTTATGAAGTTGCAGCGGCAGAACAGTTAGCCAAATTCCAGATGATTGGTAACTTTGCCAAAATGGCTGTGGTTATTGCTGTAGCGCTAGGTGGTCTGGTCTGGGCAAAAAAACATGTAAGTCAGCAGTACCGAGCACGTAATCAGGTCGAAAAAGCCATTAATATTGGCCTGATTTTATGTTCAGGAGTTGCTATTCTGACCACGATTGGCATTGTACTTTCGATGTTTAGTGAAGCAATGCGCTTTTTCCAGTTCGTCAGTCCTCTGGAATTCTTTTTTGGAACAGAGTGGAATCCGGGCTTTAGTACATCAGGTGGCGCAGAAGGCAGTTATGGTTTGTTGCCACTGATCTGGGGCACACTCATGGTCAGTGCTATCGCTTTGCTGGTAGCTGTCCCAATTGGACTGTTAATTGCGATTTATCTGGCTGAATATGCATCTCCAGGTTTACGTTCCTGGGCGAAGCCCACTATTGAGATTCTGGCGGGTATTCCGACGATTGTTTATGGTGTCTTTGCTTTAATGGTCATTGGCCCGTTCTTTAAGATGCTGGGAGATACGGTTGGCCTGCATATCAATGCAACCAGTGCACTGACTGCCGGTTTTGTGATGGGAATTATGATTATTCCTTTTGTTTCTTCACTGTCAGATGACATTATTACTCAGGTGCCGCGTTCACTACGGGACGGTTCACTGGGACTTGGAGCGACCAAGTCTGAAACCATTAGGCAGGTGGTACTTCCAGCAGCTTTACCCGGAATTATTGGTGCCTTTTTGCTAGCTGCTTCACGTGCCATTGGCGAGACCATGATCGTGGTGCTGGCTGCGGGTAACAGTCCAATCCTGCACGGTAACCCACTAGAAGCTGTCTCTACAGTAACAGTTACTATCGTTAACCAACTTACTGGTGACACTGATTTCGCCAGTCCACAGGCACTGGTGGCGTTTGCCTTGGGCTTAACCCTGTTTGTAATTACTTTGGGTCTTAACATTGTTGCACTTTACATTGTGCGTAAATACCGCGAGCAATACGAATGAGTACATCCAATACTTCTCCGCTGGGCCAAAAAGATATATTCGATGCTCAAGCTGCTGCCGATTTGCGCGCAAAACGTAAAGACAGAATTGCCAAATCACTCAGTAAGCGTCATCGTAAAGAGAAAATCTTCCGTATTGCTGGCTTTAGTGCAGTAATGGCCGGGCTATTCTTTGTGGCTTTACTTTTTGGCAGTATTCTGATTAAAGGTTTGCCCGCGTTCTGGCAAGCTGGTATGTCGGTACCTGTATATTTTGACCCTAATATTATTGACGCCGGACCACGTCCAGTTCAAAAAGCAGGCGAAAGTCCAGCCCAGTTCCAGGAGCGTTACATTGCCTGGCAAACAAAGATGGGTATGGTAGATTGGGATGCCTTGATCGTAAATGGTATTATCTCTAAAGCACCTGCACTGGCGCCACAGCGTGATGAGCTAGGGGAGATTTATACCAGCTCGGAATCTTACCGATTACGCGATATGGTATTTGAAAATCCCGCTTTAATTGGTAAAACGCAAGACATCAAGATTTTGGCTGATGCCAATGTGGATGTCTGGGTGCATGGCCAGATTGACCGTGATCTTCCGGATGAGCAGCAGCAGTTAAGTCCAGAAGTACGCAAGCTTGCAGATGAAATGGAAGCACAAGGTGTATTGACCACTTCATTTAATACTCAAATCTTTACGAATCCCGATTCGCGTAGTTCTCCTGCAACGTCAGGACTGGCTGGCGCTTTTATGGGTTCGCTGTTTATGATGCTGATTGTCATCTTTATCTCGATTCCAATCGGTGTGGCAAGTGCGATTTATCTGGAAGAATTTGCGCCAAAAAATTATATTACCGATATTATTGAAGTAAATATCAATAACCTGGCCGCTGTACCTTCAATTGTATTTGGTTTACTAGGTGCTGCGATCTTTATTGGCTGGATGCATCTGCCATTATCGGCACCGTTAGTGGGTGGTCTGGTACTGAGTTTGATGACATTGCCTACGGTTATTATCACAACACGGGCCTCGTTAAAAGCTGTACCTCCCTCAATTCGTCAAGCTGCATTAGGTTTGGGTGCATCCCGTGTACAAACTATTTTTCATCATGTGTTACCTCTTGCATTACCAGGAATTTTAACCGGTGCAATTATTGGGGTAGCGCAGGCACTAGGCGAAACAGCTCCTCTATTATTGATTGGTATGAGTGCCTTTGTGGCCAGTGTGCCAACCTCCCCATTAGATCAATCCACGGCTTTACCTGTACAGATTTTTCTGTGGCAGGGCAATGAATTACGTAACTTTTTTGAAGGGCGTACAGCAGCCGCCATTATTGTACTGCTGGCACTCATGATTGGCCTAAACAGCTTGGCCATCTGGTTACGTAAGAAATTTGAAGTACGCTGGTAATTGAGGACAAGATATGAATACTAATGTTATGAATGCTTACAAGCAGGAACCGTCCGTGAATTCAGAACCAACCCAAATACCTGTCACCGGATCAGGCAAGACATCTGCAACTTCGTTTGTATCCCAGTTCGATACATCTGCAGCGTCTAAAAAAGAAACAGCACACAAAGTCAAAATCTGCACTGATGATGTCCATGTTTATTATGGCGAAACAGAAGCGATCAAAGGAATTGACCTTGAAATTTATGAAAATGAAGTGATTGCATTCATTGGACCATCAGGCTGTGGTAAATCAACATTTTTGCGTACTTTGAACCGCATGAACGATACTATTGACAGCTGCCGGGTTACAGGAAAAGTAACACTGGATCAGCAAGATATATATGATCCAAATCTGGATGTCGTATTACTGCGTGCACAGGTCGGAATGGTGTTCCAGAAGCCGAATCCGTTTCCAAAATCGATTTTTGATAATGTTGCTTATGGGCCTAAACTGCACGGTCTGGCACGTGACAAATACGACCTTGAAGAAATTGTCGAAAACAGCCTGCGTAAGGCTGGACTTTGGGATGAGGTCAAAGACCGTTTGAATCAGCCTGGTACAGGACTTTCAGGTGGACAGCAGCAGCGCTTATGTATTGCCCGTACTATTGCGGTAAGTCCAGAAGTGATATTAATGGATGAGCCATGTTCTGCACTTGACCCGATTGCGACTGCAAAGGTAGAGGAACTGATTTCGGAGCTTTCGAATCAGTATACCATTGCGATTGTAACTCACTCGATGCAGCAGGCAGCGCGTGTATCTGACCGGACAGCTTATTTCCATTTAGGTGATCTGATTGAGGTCAACTCTACGGAAAAGGTTTTTACACAGCCTGATCATCAATTGACTGAAGCTTATATTACAGGACGCTTCGGCTAATTATTTAACCTGAGATATTAAAAAAAACAGAGTCTTGATACTCTGTTTTTTTGTTATGATGCGAGATATAAAAATTTCATGCTAAAAAAATAATGCAATTGACGCCGGAAGAACGAGAATACGCAAAAATTTCGAAACATGCTTTAAAAGACTTATTCCAGGTTCTGTTTGGCACCAAATATATAGATCAATATTTTGCTATGCTGATGGTAGGATTGAGTATAGCTCTTGCAACTTTAATACCCCATCATGGCTTGTTTGCAACATCTCAAAGTCCGGGAATGACCAATTATCATCGCTGGTTATATGACATCTTTGTGGTTGTATCGAGTTTAATCGGCTTTGTACTTTATTTTTGGTTAAAACGACAAAAAAGTAATATTAAGGTTGGCCAAAAATGGCGAGCTTATATTAAGGCAAATTCTGATTTTAAAATGTATCGTTATCGCATTGCTCAACTTAAAGGTAAAGAACCTTTTATGCATACCCCTTTTAAAGAATATTGCTTTATTCTTCTGTTCCTGGCCTTATTTATTCTGATGTACTCACTGCTTACCCCTTTTGAAAATGGTCGACGTGGTAACTTCTGGATTCAAACTTGGTGGCCAATAAATGCCTTCATTATAGGTGTATTATATTCAGGATTATTCTGGATATATTTCCGTTTATTCGCCATCAAAGCAATCATGAATCAATATGCTTTATTGATCAGACAAGAACGAGCAAATAACAAACATAATAAAGCTATTGAAAAATGCCAGTAGTGACCTAATCTAAAGATACAAACCGAATTAAACTGAGAATAGATTTTTTATGTTATTTCATACGCCAAAGTTACCCGCAGAGATTCGTATTAGCCATCTTAATGCGCGTGTCAATGAACAACGAAAAAAAATTGCGCAGACAACAGCGTCTAAACTCGAATTATTGCAACTTGCTCAACAACTGGCAAAAGAAGGGCGGGCACGTAAAAAAAATAACCAGAAAATTTATGTCATCGATTTTAAAGGCGACGTACAAGCTTCAGCTGTTGAAAATCTGCGTGAAGAAATCACCTTGATTCTGGCAACGGCTAAAGCAGGAAAAGACCGTGTAGTGGTGCGTCTGGAAAGTCCGGGTGGAATGGTACATGGTTATGGACTCGCAGCAGCACAGCTGGTGCGTTTACGTGATGCAGGATTTCACTTAACTATCTGTGTAGACAAGGTTGCTGCCAGCGGTGGTTATATGATGGCCTGTATTGCAAATGAAATTATTACCGCACCATTTGCTGTTGTTGGTTCAATTGGTGTTGTGGCTCAGGTACCAAATTTTAACCGTTTATTAAAAGAACATAATGTCGATTTTGAGCTTTATACTGCAGGCGAATATAAGCGTACTGTTACTATGTTCGGCGAAAATACGCCAGAAGGTAAAGCCAAATTTGAGCAGGAACTGCAACAGACCCATGCTTTGTTTAAGCATTTTGTAGAAAAATACCGCCCAAAACTAAATGTTGAGAAAGTAGCAACAGGTGAGCATTGGTATGGTCAGGATGCTCTAGATTTAAATTTAGTAGATGAGCTGAAAACTTCAGATGAGTATTTACTGAGTGCTCTACCACAGCATGATGTGTATGTTATTTCAACTCGCCGTAAACCAACCTTAGGCGAAAAACTGGGTCTTCAGGCCGCGCAAATGGCAGATGCACTGGTGCCAGCAGTACTAAATAAAGTAATGGATACCTTGGCTAAAGCCAGTTCCAATCTGGTACAGATGCGTGATCCAGAACTTTAAGATTATCGTGAAGTCCTATTAAAAAAGCTCACTAAAGTGAGCTTTTTTAATAGGAAATTATATTGATGTAAAAACAGGACAATTATACAGAGAAATTATTTAGCATGCTCACGATGGAAATGGGATTTAAAAGCTTCCCATTTAGCTTGACGTCTTGCTTTATGCTCAGCTTTCTTCTGTTCTTTCAAAGTCAAGTTTGCAATACGTTGAGTTTCTTGCCAGGTTTCAATACTGGCTTCAATTTCTGCCTGTACATCTTCATAATCCCAGCGATAAATTGTTGCTCCGGTTTTTTCAAAAAGCGCATCAATAAAATCTTCAGACGCTTCATGAATATCAATGAGTATACCCACAGTGCCGAGGGGTAATGCTTGGCTAATTCTAGCCAGTACAGCTAAATCATCTTGTTCACGATTAATATCATAGGTTCCACCAATTAATGCACCTGTGGTAAAACCTAAAAGTAAGCCAAGTGGGCCACCCAATATTCCAATTAAAGAACCCAGTAGGCTGCCACTTAAAATCCCATTATTTTGTTTGGGATCTATTTGTTCTTCAATTTTAAAACTACCATTTTCTTGGCGTTTTAAAAGCGTAACTTCATTAATATCCTTAATAGGGGAGTCTTTAAATTTACTAAAATTTTCAAAGGCTTGTGCTGATTCATTCCAAGTAACTAAAATAATATTATGTGCCATTTCTTCACCTGTATTGATTATAATGTGTATAATATTCATACAGTATTAAAATAAGAGAAATAGTTAACTTTTGTGAATATAATAAAAATTATATTGTATTAATTTGATTTTTATAATATTTAATTTTATTAAAAATTAATACTAATATTTTGTTTCTTATTTTTTATAAAAATGAATAGTATTCAGCTTCTAATAAAACATTTTTGATAAAGTTAGTTTTAATAATGGATATTATATAAGTTGTGATAATTTTTAATAAAATTAAAGATAATCAAAGAAAAAGTTAAGCGTATTTTTAGAGTAAATGATAATTACAGAGAAAAGGGTTATAATCTCAATAAAATATAATTATTGCTCGTAATATACAAATTAGAACTTTATTAAGGGTAGATTGTAATTATTTATGAACAGTGAATTTAATTTTTCAAGCTTAATTTTTTATTTTGGATATTAATGTGTGTATATTTATTTCAGCTAAGTAAAATAAATTTTTGTTTAAAAGGATATTAGCATAAATCTAGATAACTACATGTTATAAAAATATTAAAGAAAATTATTTAATAATATTTTAAGATCTATTTAATAAAGTTTTATAATTCTCCTTAATTAAAACGATGATACCTGTCATTATTGCTCCGAGAGTTGCAAGCAATATATCTTTATGTGCATCCCAAATATCACCTTGCTGGCCATTATAGTTTTCTGCAGCTTCAGGTGATAAGTTAATTGCTATCAGCCATTCTATCCATTCGTAAATCAGGCTGGTACTCATGACAGACTCAATCACAAGGATAAACCATATCCAAGGTTTCAAATCTGGTAGCCAAACCTGATGTAACCTTAAAAATACCGGATAGAGTAGTAAACCATAAGCAAAGTGTACCAGACGGTCATACATGTTACGTTGCCAGCCCATCATCTGATTCAAATCTATCCCTGATAACTGAATGAACCATTCATTATAAGGAACATAAGAATAGAGATAATGGGCACCTAATACATGAATCAGCAGAAAGATAATATAAGAAGTTACGCTACCAAAGCCGAGTCCGATTTTCTTAATAAGAATAATCAGAGCAATCCACATCAATAGGGTGCCGAGTTGATGGAGAAGATAAGAAGATAGCTCCATTGGATGAATACTGGCAATCATCACAGCCAAAGCTAAAATTATAAAGACACCCCAATGTTTCGCATGTAAATGGTAATCAATCATTTTAATTTTAGAAAACTTTAAGTTTAAATATATAAGTTAAAGTCATCATAATAAAAAAGCGGAGCCAAAGCTCCGCTTTTTTATTTTTTCAATTAGATTTTTTCAATCAGCTCTTTAAGCTGTTTTGCCTGTTCAGCAGCATTGCCGGTATAAGTTGCGGGGGTCATTTCAGCAAGACGGGCACGATCAGCAGCAGGCACGGCTTCCAGCTCATTGCCATTTACAAAGTTTACCATCATCTCTCGCGTCATAGCCTGACCTCGAGTCAATGCTTTTAACTTTTCATAAGGTTTTTCTACGTTGTAACGACGCATTACTGTTTGAATCGGTTCTGCCAGTACTTCCTGTGCCTGATCAAGATCTTCAAGCAGGCGGTTAGCATTTAGCTCAAGCTTACCTACACCTTTAAGACATGCATCAAACGCAATCAGGCTTTGTGCAAAACCTACACCCATATTACGAAGTACGGTAGAGTCCGTCAGGTCACGCTGCCAGCGAGAAACAGGTAATTTTTCACCCAAGTGAGCCAGTACTGCATTAGCGATACCGAGGTTACCTTCAGAGTTTTCAAAGTCAATCGGGTTAACTTTGTGTGGCATGGTGGATGAACCAACTTCACCTTCTTTAAGTTTTTGCTTGAAATAACCTAGAGAAATGTAACCCCATACATCCCGGTTAAAATCGATCAGGATGGTGTTGAAGCGGCGTAGGGCATCAAAGAGTTCCGCCATGTAGTCATGCGGTTCAATCTGAGTTGTATACGGATTAAAGGTGAGACCTAGAGACTCAACAAAAGCCTGAGAGTGTGCTGGCCAGTTGATATCTGGATAAGCTGAAAGGTGGGCATTATAGTTACCTACTGCACCATTGATTTTCCCAAGCAGTTCAACATTTTCAAATTGCTTGATCTGACGCGCCAGACGATAGGCAACATTTGCCATTTCTTTACCCAAGGTAGTCGGACTGGCTGTCTGGCCATGAGTACGGGACAACATTGGCTGGTCTGCGTGCGTTTCAGCCAGTGCAATAATCGAGTTTAATAACTGCTGCATGCTTTTCAGTAGCACATCGCGGCCATTTTTCAGCATTAATGCATGAGACAGATTATTTATATCTTCAGATGTACAGGCAAAATGAATAAATTCACCTGCATTCTTCAGCTCATCAATACCGGCAATTTTTTCTTTCAAGAAATATTCGACTGCTTTGACATCATGGTTAGTAGTGCGCTCTATTTCCTTGATCCGGTTAGCATCGGCTTCAGAAAACTCTGTAACAATCTGGTCAAGAGCAGCATTGGTTGCAGCACTAAAATCAGCAACTTCAGTAATTTCAGGATGTTTTGCGAGCGCTTGTAACCAACGCACTTCAACAGTAACACGGGCATGGATCAGGCCAAACTCAGAAAGATAAGGGCGTAATGCATCGCATTTGCTTGCGTAGCGCCCGTCGAGTGGTGAAAGTGCAGTTAAAGCGTTCATAGTGATTCCTTGAAGTCTGGAATTAAAGCTAAGCAGCAAGCCCATTTTGCATCAGTTAAACCGCCTGATACTGTAAACGAGCGAGATCCTGAATATCCTGTAGTAATTTACGTTTCCTGAAAATCATATTCCAGGAGCTGCCACCGAGCTGACGCCACAAATGTGCCATTTGCAGACCAGTAAACAGGCTGGCGCGAATCCGGTTGGTATGTTGTGTGTCTTTAAATGCTTCAGCGTTACCACGAACTAAAATACGCGGATTAATCTGTCCTGCTGTATCGACATAGGTCTGGGCAAGATTGGCAAGAATACTGGGGTGCAAATAATTATTATCGAAAAAAGAAAGCTGTTTTAATATTTTTTGCTGAGATTTTTCAATAATCTGGACATATTCCGGATTCCGATAAACCTTCTTTTCTAATTGCAGCAAGGCCATAGCATACGACATGGGCAGTTTAGCTGCCGAGATTTTAGGAATACGAGATTTGGGGGTGCTTGAAAAAGGCTGGATTATACTGCTTTCCAGCGTTTTTAAACCTAAAGATATATCGGCAAGGTGATTAAAAAAATCGAGTGTCTGGCTAGAATGATTAACAGTTGGGCGAATATTCAAACTGGCTTTAATCAGCTGTTCGAAATAGAAATTGCCACTTTCGCCCATACTTTTTTGACCGGACATGGCGGTCATATGAGTAAGCTGAGTAGCCTGGAATACGGCTGCCAAGGCTAAAGCCCTGTTTTGGCGCTCACTCAGGGTTTGAGGCTGTTGAAAGGGGAAATCAACCATGCCTGATCACTTCCTTGTTAAATAAAATCGGGAACAGGTGCATTGGTATGATGAATCACGCCACCACCTAAGCAAACTTCACCACTATAAAATACTACACTTTGTCCTGGTGTAACTGCGCGTTGGGGATCATCAAATTCAACCCGTACCCCTTGCGTACTAGAATCATCTTTATAAACCGTACAATCCTGGTCAGCTTGGCGATAACGAGTTTTTGCTGTACAACGTAATCCGGATGCAGGAATTTCCTGTTCACCCGCAACCCAGTCAAGCGCTTCACTCCAAAGAATTGTACTCTGCATAAGAGGATGCTCATGGCCTTGGCCTACTACCAGACGGTTACCTGCAATATCTTTATACAGCACAAACCACGCACCTTCAGCCGCACCTTTTAAGCCACCAATTCCAATACCGCCGCGCTGGCCGAGTGTATAGTACATTAACCCGTGATGCTCACCAACCTCTTTACCATCATCGAGAACGATTTTCCCCGGCTGTGCTGGCAGATACTGTTTAAGAAAGTCATTAAAGCGGCGTTCACCAATGAAGCAGATACCGGTTGAATCTTTCTTTTTTGCTGTGGCCAGACCAAGCTCTTCTGCGATTTTACGTACCTGCGGTTTTTCTATTTCTCCTACTGGAAATAGAGTCTTGTTAATTTCACGGCCATGAACAGCATGCAGAAAGTAGGTCTGGTCTTTATTCGTATCTACGCCACGCAATAGTTCTGCATAAGCTTCACCTTGCGAATTATATTTAGTTTCACCACGGCGAGCATAATGACCAGTAGCAATAAAATCTGCACCCAGTTTTACGGCATGATCTAGAAATGCACGGAATTTAATTTCCTTGTTACAAAGAATATCCGGATTAGGCGTACGGCCTGCAGCATATTCGGCCAGAAAATGTTCGAATACACGATCCCAATATTCCATTGCAAAATTTGCGGTATGCAGCTTGATGCCGATTCTGTCACAGACAGCCTGTGCATCAGCCAGATCTTCCATTGCAGTACAGTACTCCGTGCCGTCATCTTCTTCCCAGTTCTTCATGAAGAGACCTTCAACCTGATAACCCTGTTGAAGAAGAAGTGCTGCAGAAACAGAAGAATCTACACCACCAGACATACCGACGATGACACGTTGTTGCATAGGATTAAGCATCCAGATTTGAAATAAGGGGAGAATTTTGGTGCTCATAGATGAGCGATAAAGGAAATTTTTGCCCTGACAGTGCGTCTTGAACTGCTTTGATGACCAGTGGACTGCGTGCACGGGCTGTCTCAGTCAGCTCGTCTAGAGTCATCCATACTGCGCCGACAATACCAGTATCTAGTGGTGCATCAGCATGGTAAGTAGCTTCCTTGGCAAGAAAGCAGAAACGATAATAAGTACGATCAGGAAACATGGGAGGGGTATAAGTATAGATGCCTAGCAAAGAGTGTATTTCTACCTCATAACCAGTTTCTTCCATGGTCTCACGCACAGCAGCCTGAACGACTGTTTCACCTGCTTCGACATGGCCTGCAGGCTGGTTAAATACAGTATGAGTTACGCCTTCAGCCTGTTCTTCAACAAACAGAAATTTACCATCTTTTTCTACGACGGTTGCGACAGTCACATGTGGTGTCCAAGCAGTCATTTAAAAGCACCGGAAGGTAAAAGCCGTATTCTACAAAATTTAGGTGGATATGGCTATGCTCATGCCAGACTAAGTATTGAATAATATTTTATTGCTTATTATCTGTGCTGGAAAATATCGATCAATTATTGAAATTTTTTCACTTGGCTACCTATCCATATTACAGGTCACAAACGTCATTTACAGTCAGATGTTTCAAGATCCGGTGTTCCAAAGCCACCATACTTATATCTTTAGTAATATTAATCCCTTAAATTTTATTTACTTCTGAACTATAGATATAACTGAATTTTTAGATTTAAAAAATTGATAGCTGTATTATTCCGGTCAAGTAGCGGCTGATCATACAGAAACTTTATATCAGAGTTAACCTTGTCAAACGAATCTGCTTTTACAGATGGTCCAGATTGATGAAGTGCAGGATAAAAGCGCTGTTATAGTAGCTGAGTGCTATACCAAAATAGTCTTTAAACTTTTTTCATCGATCAATAAAAAATTGGATCGACTTTCCTTAAAAAATGATTATAGCTTTTCTTCCAGTTATAAAATTCACCTTGCTCAACCGGCTCAGTTACAGGGCTGATTATGCTACTGACGACAGACAAGCTCAATCATATAATTTTCGGAACGCTGATAAGTCTAAAAAGCCTAATACTATATAAAAGAGAGCTGTCCGTAGCATTTACTGAAATGCCTTCGAAGCTATACTTTTTAATATCATTTTTAGTCTTTTCTCATAGCTGACTATGTTTAGGTTAGTGTTGATCTTAAGCAGAGTTCATAGATTTTTTCTTGGACAAGATAATTTTAAACCTAAATGATAGAAGAGATATCATTAGGCTATAAATTAATTTTCCTGATAATTATTTGCGACTTTCACATAGTGTCTTGCTGAGTATGGAAGAAATTCTTTTTCTTTGTCTGTAAGTGGTCGAACTTTTTGTACAGGACTCCCTACATATAGATAACCGCTCTCCAGTCGCTTGCGTGGCGGTACCAGACTGCCTGCCCCAATCATTACGTCATCTTCAATGATGACATCATCCAGAATAACGGTCTTGATGCCAACCAGTACCCGGTTTCCTATAGTACAGCCATGTAATATTACATGATGTCCAATCGTCACATCTTCACCAATAATCAGTGGAGAACCTTCAGGTTTATCAGCTTTTTTATGGCTAACATGCAGCATGCAATGGTCTTGTACATTACTGTTCTTTCCAATACGAATACTGTTTACATCGCCACGTACCACTGCAAAAGGCCAGACAGAAACATTTTCAGCCAAATGCACATCTCCAATAACGACTGCCATGCTATCGATGTAGCAGCTGTTATCAACTTGTGGTGTATGTTCGAGGTAGGAGCGAATATTGTTATTCATTTCTGGGGAACCAATCAAAAATCAGGTCAGTATAAAATAAAAAGCATCCATACCGCAGTAAAGATGCCCTAACTTTAGCATAAGCTTAAAAAGTGTAATTAGAACAAGTTGCTAAAGAACTGTTTAATATGGTCGATCATACGTGAAAAGAAACCTGCTTCTTCTACCGATTTTAATGCGACTAATGGCTTTTCTGCAATAACTTTACCATCTAGGCTAGCCACCAGTTTACCTACTACTTGGCCTTTTTGGAGGGGAGCATTTAGTTTAGGCTGAACCACCAGCTGGGTTTTAATTTTGTCGGCCTGACCTTTTGGCATAGTCACGTTAAAGTTCTCGGCAAGACCTACTTCAACCTCATTTTCCTGACCAAACCAGACTTTTGATTTAGCCAGAACCTGTTTTGCAGGTTGTACATTGGCAGTTTCAAAGTTGGCATAACCCCATCCCAGCAGATCACGAGTCTGAGTTGCGCGTTCCTGCATGGTTGGCGCACCAAAGATTACTGAAATTAGTCGCATTGGACCACGTTTTGATGAAGTAGTCAGACAGAAGCCAGCTTCATCAGTGTGTCCTGTTTTCAAGCCGTCCACACTTGGGTCAGTATAAAGCAGGGCATTACGGTTACCCTGTTTGATACCGTTAAAGGTAAATTCTTTTTCTGAATAGATCGGATAATATTTAGAGCTGTCTTTAATGATGTGCTGTGCAAGTATGGCCATATCTTTGGCCGTAGAAACATGACCTTCAGCTGGCATACCTGTCGAGTTAACGAAATGGGTATTTACCATGCCAATACGTTTTGCTTCCTGATTCATCATATGGGCGAAGGTACCTTCATTCCCAGCTACATGTTCAGCCACGGCCTTTGATGCGTCATTACCAGATTGTACGATGATACCTCGCAGCATTTCTAGGACAGAGGCTGTTCCATTTAAAGGAACGTACATACATGATTCAGAACTGCTTCCTCGGCACCAGGCTGACTCGTTCATACGAACCTGTTCGTTTTCGGTGAGTTCACCTTTTAATAATTTTTGCTCAATGATGTAGCTGGTCATCATTTTAGTCATTGAGGCAGGTGCCAGCTTTTCATTTTCATTTTTTGCAGCCAGGATTTGCCCGGTCTCATAGTCCATCAGAACATAGGATTTATTATTCAATTCTGGTGGAGAAGAGAGGACTGTTGCTGCATATGAGAAAGATGGTAATAAGAGTAGGGCAGCAATGGCACTTTTTCGGGTCATTCTAGGAGGTTCCAATACTTAATATGAGCACAAAAAGAGGCTAGCATTTTAGGCCAAAGCACAGCTGACTTCTACCAGGAAGCCAGCTTATTTCATACAGTATTGTAACTATCGGGTATTAGGCACCGTAACTAGCGACGTCACGGCAAACTTGGGTGTTTTTAGATTTGCCTGCATTTTTAGCATCCTGACGTGCTTCTTTCAGAACACTCTGGAAATTTTTTGCTTTACTGCGTTTTTCTAGGGCAGAAACTGCATTTTTCTCGCCAGGCATATGTGCCTGAGCCAGACGGCTATATCCCTCATTAAATTTCTGGTCTTTACCAATCAGTCCCGGACAAATCTCAGACAACACATAAATCGCGGCGAGCTCTTCTTGGGTAACCTGCTGCTGTGGTGTTACATCAATATTTTCAGAACCAGCTTTGTTGTTTTCTGCCGCATAAGTACCAGGCGCAGTTAACATAAGAGCTGTGAACAAACCTAAACCCATTTTAGAGAAGTGTTTTAATTTCATACAGTTTTAGTCTCATAATACAAGCAATTAGCAAAACAGCTTAATCAAAAATCATGGAAAGAAAATAGATAAAGTGTATCTAGCCTGTACATGCACCATAAAAATCCCGGCTTGGAAAAGCCGGGATTTCTAAAACAGGTTATATTTTTAAGTCGATGTTTTACTCAAAGTCCAGAACATCCTGACATACTGATTTCTGTTCTTCCTGATCAGCTTCTTTTGCAGCTGAACGTGCTTCAGCAAGCACACGCTTATACTCTATATCATTTTGTAAACGGGCATAAGTCATTGAAGAATCAGAGTATTCTCCCAGATAGCTGTTAATCAGCTTTTGGATATTAGTGTCCAGACGAGTATTTTTCCCCAAGATTGCTGGACATACCTCTGCCAGTACCTGAGTGCCTGCAATATCTTCTTTGACCAGTGTATCAGCCTCTTGCTGAGTCAAGCCCTCATTGGCCAGTGCCACCTGAGACATGACTGCAACAAACCCCAGACTCATTAGTCCCCGTAATAAAAATGACTTAATCATTGTTTTCACAAATTTATAGGTAGATGTAGAGAGTCAAATATATATAATTTATTGAATAATTCAATTTAATGTCCTCTACAGTCATTTTTTTAACCGAGATTTTTGTGTGAATATTCTAATTGCCAATGATGATGGTGTGTTTGCTCCAGGCCTACAGGCGCTTGCACAGGCCTTGAAACCTTTAGGTCGTGTAGTTGTGGTTGCTCCTGAAGCCGAGCGGAGTGGTTATTCGAGTGCGTTAACCCTAGACCGTCCTTTAAGACCGGTACCTATTGCTGAAGATGTTTGGGCTGTTAATGGCACACCTGCAGATTGTGTTTACCTGTCTATGAATGGCCTGTTTGATTTCGAGTTTGATCTGGTCGTCAGTGGTATCAATAGTGGAGCTAATTTAGGCGATGACGTACTGTACTCTGGTACAGTAGGTGCTGCTTTTGAAGGCCGTCTCATGAAGCAGCCGGCTATTGCCATTTCACTTGCTGGCGGTAATGTACGCTCATATGTACATCCTGATGAGTTCAAGGTTGCTGCTCGTTGGGTTCATGATTTTATTGCTCGTGGTTTGCCCCAGTTACCGCCACGTCATATCTTGAATATTAATATTCCAGACCTACAGGAACTTAAAGGTGCCCAGATTACTTATCAGGGTCAGCGTTCTCAATCTAAACCGATTACCAGCCATGTAGACCCACGTGGCCGCCAAGTGTACTGGATTGGTCTGGCTGGTGAGGCAGTAACAGAACCGCGAGAAAATATTCACCAGATTCAATCAGATTTTTTTGCAATTGCCAATGGTTATGTGAGTATTACGCCAATTCAGATGGACGCCACCAACTATGCAATACTGGAGAGTTTACAAACAGATCTTGAGCTCAGCTAAACACGGACAAACCAGTTATGTTATAAGTTTGTGAAAAAGGAAAGGTGAAATGATTTTCACCGGACTTTTTTGATACCCTTAGCGCAGTTGTTTTTTGAGTCTATATAAGAGAGGGAGATCAATGCAATTGGTTCCACAACACCGCCTATTTCCTGTTCCAACTACAACAATCATGAAAAAAATAGTGTTGTCGGTTGCTGTTGTTTCTACCCTGATTCTTACAGGTTGTGCTTCTAAACCTCAGATCAATAATCCGACTCGTTATGCAACTGCACCAGATTACTATACAGTACGCTCTGGTGACACCTTAAGCGGTATTGCAGCGCGTTATGGTCTGAGCTATTTAAGTATTGCTGAAATGAATGATATTTCAGCCCCTTACCGGATTTATGTAAACCAGTCACTGCGCCTGAAAAATTCAGGTACACGCCGTAGTCAAACCCAGCCGATGACCCAGGCTGCCCCAATTCAGCGTCAGCGTGTTGCTCTGCCAACACCGCCGCCTGTAACCACAACTACTCGTACGACTGTCCAGCCAACCAGCCCTACACCGAGCATACCGGTTCGTAGTACGACATTACGATGGGTGAAACCGGCCAATGGGCCTGTACTTCAGGCTTATAATCCGGCAAGTAATATTAAAGGAACCCGTTTTTCAGGAAATCTGGGCGATCCAGTATTTGCAGCAGCAGACGGACAGGTGGTTTATGCGGCAGATGGCTTGAAAGAGTATGGAAATCTGGTCCTGATTAAGCATATAGATGGTTATATTAGTGCTTATGCACATAATAGTAAAATGCTGGTAAAAAGCGGTGATAATGTAACAGCAGGACAAAAAATTGCTGAAATGGGTTCTAGTGGTACGAATCAGGTTATGCTGGAATTCCAGATCCGTCTGGATGGTAAACCGATCAATCCGGCAAGCATTTTACCAATTAATTAATAAATTAATGCAAAACTAGAAAATCCCCGTATAATACAACGAGTTGTTTTTATCAAATATTGAATAATAAAGACAGCTCAAAGTTCAGAGGGAATTTTATGTTAGATCAACTCCGGGCAATGGGAGTATTTGCTTGCGTTGTTGAAAAAAGCTCGTTTAGCGGTGCGGCTCGTGAACTTGGTATTACGACAAGCGCCGTCAGTCAGCAAATCCGCTCATTAGAAAATGAAATGGAAGTAATTCTTCTGCATCGTTCTACCCGGAAGTTGAGTCTGACCGAAGCGGGACAAGCTTTTTTCCACAGCTGTCGAGAAATGCTCGCTGCTGCTGAACGTGGAAAGGTTCGAATTAATGAACTGCGCGATGAACTGGTCGGTGACCTGCGCATTGCGACCACGCCAGAAATAGGTGCCATGCATCTTGTACCTGCTCTGTCTCACTGGATATCTGCACATCGCGGTTTATCTGTTCATTTTGAGGCTGAGAATAAATATATTGACCTGATTGAAGGCCGTATTGATATTGCTGTACGCATGAGTTCAAAAATAGAGGATTCTAATCTGACTGCCGTGCCGCTGGCCCGTGTTGAGCAGATTCTGGTTGCTTCTCCAAGTTACCTGAACCAGTCTGCTCCAATATCACGTCCTGAAGATTTAAAAAATCATGATCTTATTCCAATTAATGTCATGAATAATTATCAGCAGTTTTCATTCCAGCATGGTGTGACAAGTGAAGTTGTTGATCTGGAAATGCGTAGCCGTCTGTACAGTAACAATGTGCTGGTTGCGAAATCATTATGTCAGCATGGACATGGCTTGGCGCGTATTCTTTATCTGGATGTGCAGAAAGATCTGATTAATGGATCTTTGGTTGAGGTATTGCCTGAGTGGAAACTGCCTGCTTTTACTCTTTATGCAATTATCTCTCGACGTGAACAGCAGCCAATGAAAATTCATCGCTGTCTGGATGCTCTGAAACAGTATTTTAGTCAACTTCCCGGTGGCAGAGTCTATCAGGAAGCATCTTAAACAAGATTATAAAAAAGCCGCACTGAGCGGCTTTTTTTATATTACTTTCTTATCTGTTAAGCCTTAAGAAAACTTTTGATTGCCGGGATTAGACGCTGAATCAGATCATCGGCTTGCTCTTGTGTCATATTAAGTGGCGGCAATAAACGGACCACAGAACCAGCAGTTACATTAATAATCAGTTTGTACTCGTCGCGTGCAATATTTACCAGTTCGCCACAGTCTTTCGGTAATTCAATACCAATCATCATTCCGAAACCGCGGACTTTAACCTGATATTCTTTCAGCTGTTCACGAATCTGGTCCACAATATATTGACCGATTTGAGCTGCGTTCTCCAGTGCATTTTCCTTTTCCAAAAGTTCAAGTACGGTATAAACCACACGTGAACCCAGTGCTGAACCACTATAAGTTGATCCATGATTTCCAGCAGCAAGTACGCCTACACCACGGCCTTGAGTCATTACCGCACCAATTGGAAAACCGTTGCCTAGGCCTTTAGCAGTTGTCAGTACATCTGGAATAATATTGGTATGCTGGTAAGCAAAATATTTGCCAGTACGTCCATTTCCGGTTTGTACTTCATCCAGCATCATCAGCCAGTTGTGCTGGTTGCAAATTCGACGTACATCTTCTAGATAGCTGAAGCCTTGTGCTGCAGTATTCACGCCACCTTCACCCTGAATAGGCTCAATCAGGATAGCGACAATATCCGGATGCTGAAGTGCAGCCTCTTCAATGGCTTCGAGGTCGCCAAATGGTACACGGATAAAGCCTTCTACCAGTGGAGCAAAGCCTTCCTGGACCTTTTTATTACCTGTGGCAGATAAAGTTGCCAAAGTCCGTCCATGAAAAGACTTGTCCGCTACAATAATTTTAGGGGTAGCTATACCTTGCTGATAACCGTATTTACGTGCAATTTTGATAGCACCTTCATTGGATTCAGCACCACTGTTTGAAAAGAAAATCTCTTCCATACCAGAGACCTGAGCCAGTTTCTGCGCAGCAGCTGTTTGCCAAGGCACTTCAAACAGATTGCTGGTATGAATGAGAGTCATCGCCTGTTCGGCAATTGCTTCGGCCAGTACTGGGTGAGCGTGGCCTAAACCGCATACGGCAATACCGGTAAGTGCATCCAGATACTCGGTGCCATCTTCGGTATAAAGATACGCTCCTCGACCTCGGACAAAACTGATCGATTGACGGCCAAAGACTGGCATCAGATGCGATGGTTGATCAGCTTGTACGGGGGCGAGGGTAATATTATTCATGGCTAACTCTTGATGTTAGGTGGATTAAAAAGTTTATATAAGCAAAAACAGCCTCAGAATAAAAGGCCAAAAATCAAATTAACATAGAAATATCTTTGACACGGACCCAGTTTTCCTCAGTTTTAGGTATAATGGCCGATAGAATAGTTGAGGATTGATCTATGACTGAACAAGCACGTGATACTGAAGCGTTAATTCGCGATCAAATCGCTAAACATGCTGTACTTCTTTATATGAAAGGCACTCCACAATTTCCGCAGTGTGGTTTCTCAGCGCGTGCTGTAGAAGCACTCAGTCAAATTGGCCGTCCATTTGCGTATGTAAATATTCTGGAAAATCAGGATATTCGTGCAACACTGCCTAAAATTGCTAACTGGCCAACTTTCCCACAACTCTGGGTAAATGGTGAGCTGGTAGGCGGAAGTGACATTATGCTGGAAATGTTTCAAAATGGTGAGCTCAAGCCATTGGTCGAGCAGTATAGCCCAGCTCCAGAAGCTTGAGTAACTGCCCAACCATAAAAAAGCGCCTTGTTAAAGGCGCTTTTTCATTAAGGGGTCAGGGCTGACTAGAAAGTTCAGTAGATATATTACCTACTGGTATTTGATCGACTGTATTCCCTTCAATGGCAATCTTTATTTCATTTTTCTTCTTTTTTTTCTTCTTTTTTTTCTTTTTCTTAGGTTCCTCACTCATTTCTTCGCCATCTTCAAGTGCTTGCCAGTATTCAAGTTGCTCCATAACCGCCGCATAGATGGAACCTTTACTATAACGGCCTTTTTTATCTAATGTACCTACAGGTTGGGCCATTAAAATCTCTAGCGCCTGATCAATCGTGCTAATAGCATGGACATGAAACTGGCCGGCATTGACGGCATCAATCACATCTTGGCGTAGCATCAGGTGCTGCATGTTTTGGCGTGGAATAATGACGCCCTGCTTTCCAGTCAGACCTTGCAGTTTACATGCATCAAAGAAGCCCTCGATCTTGGCATTGACGCCACCCACCGGCTGTACCTGACCAAGCTGGTTCATAGAGCCTGTAATTGCCCAAGACTGGTCAATCGGAATCTGACTAATAGCAGAGAGCAGGGCCGATAACTCTGCAACAGTGGCGCTATCTCCATCTACTTGTCCATAACTCTGTTCAAAAGCCAATGCTGCCGAGAAATGAAGCATTTGCTCGCGGCCAAAATGTGCTTTCAAAAAGCTGGACATCAGTAGTACGCCTTTAGCATGCAAAGAACCACCAAGTTCAACACTGCGTTCGATATCAAGAATATCTCCACCGCCTTGGTATACCGATGCAGTCAGGCGAGAAGGCAGCCCAAACTCTACATCTGCATAATGAATTACAGATAAGGCATTAATCTGGCCCAGACGGTGCCCAGAAGTTTCAATCAGCTGAGTACCGCGGGACAGGTCCTGCCAATAAAGCTCCCTTAAATAACCTAAGCGATATTTACGGTGGTCAAGTGCCATATTGATGTATTTGGCAGAAACCACCTTGTCACCCGCCTGATGGGCATGATGATGAGCTTCACGTATCAGGTCACCTAAAGTCAGTGCATGTAAAGACAGAGAACTTTGATCTTCTGCCTGGCGGCTTGAGTCTGTCAGGAGCGCAGCAAGTGCAGAGCGGTCAAAGGGTAATAACTTGTCTGCCTGTACATAATCTGCAATGAGCTGCATGTAAGCTTGTTCATTAGTGTCATTACGTTGTAATGTATCAGTAAAATCTGCACGGATTTTAAAAATACTGTCGAGTTCTGGTTCAACCTCCAGAATCTCATAATAAATCTCAGGTTCAGCCAGTAGAACCACCTTTAAGTTTAAAGGTACAGGTGCAGGTTCGATTGAAATACTGCCAGTCAAAGTTAGCATATGTTCAAGCGATGATAATTTAAGCTGCCCAGACTTTAAGGCACGTTTTAAACCCTGCCATGCATAAGGCTGTTCTAAAAGCTGTTCTGCTTCTAAAATCAAGAATCCGCCGTTGGCTTTATGCAGTGCACCAGGGCGGATCAGACTAAAATCTGTACTGATCGTACCATTTTGAGTTAGCTGCTCAACATGGCCTAAAAGATTGTAGTGGGTTGGGAAATCTTCAAAAATAACAGGGGCGCCGCTGTTTGGCTTATTACTGACTATAGTATTGACCTGATAGCGGGAAGGGACACGACTGAATAAAGCAGGCGAGAATTCGTCTTCTTCCTGATCCAGAATCATCTCGACATTTTCAATAATGTTTTCTGCATATTGCTTCAGGTATTTCTCTAAGCCGGCAACTTCAGCGTATTTATTGAGAATACTCTCAATTCGCGGCATTACCACCTGTTTAGCAATTTCGCGGTTCAGGTCTGATACCTGATCTCTGGCTTCATCTTCAAGATCACCCAAATGTAAGCCCAATCGCTCCAGTTTTTTATCCATATAACGCATATTGGATGCGATTTCAGCACGTTCTTTGCTGCTCAGTGCATTAATTTCGGTCTGGCTCAGTTCTTCAAGTTTGCCATCTTTAATCTGTACAGGAACAAAGCAATGCTGTTCTTGATGGGAGACCAGTTTAAGGTCAAGGCCTTCGCCCTCTTTGGTTAATTCTACCAGTGCCTGCTGTTGTTCATTGCCGGTTTGCTGACGAATTAACTCGATCTGGTTGTGATAGGTCTCGGCACTAAAGCGCCGTTCTAACTGTTTGAGTGCAACCTGCCAGGTTTGATGCAGGGCTTTTTGAAACTTGGGTCCATGTCCGGCCGGAAAACGTAGTAGTATGGGCTGGCGGGCATTTTCAAAATTATTGACATACACCCAGTCGTCTGGCGTAGGTATGGCTTTGGCATGCTGCTGTAACAGGCGCCGGATCATGGTACGTTTACCCAGACCTGCTGTACCTACAGCAAAGATATTATAGCCTGAATAAGGTAGCGTAATTCCGGCCTCGACAGAGGCTTTGGCCCGGTCTTGACCTAAAAAATTATTAAGAGGCTTGATCCGTTTTGTTGAGGAAGGAATTTTCTCCAGATCAGGAATATGAGTAAGCTGTTCTGGCTTGAGCGCAGTTAAGTTTAAAGTATTTCGAATTTCAGTCCGGTCCAATGCTGATGGATAGGCATGATCAAGTTGTTTCTCAAGATTAATTGTAGTAGTGGTAGATAAAGAAGATGTCATTTGATCGAGTCTTTGGGTCACTGTAAAATCCAAAACTTAATATTCGCTAGAGTTTTAAAGGTATACAGGTTTAAGGGAAAATATCAAGCAGGCGAATCAGCTTTCATTATAAAAGACAGCGGATTTCATAAAAAGCATTGAAACCTGATCAATTAAACGTTTGAATAGCAAAATTTAAGATTCACTGGAAAATAATTATTCAATGTCCACACAAAGTTCAGGATGGAAAGCCGCTTTCTTAGCCTTTCTTGACCGCCGAGCCCTTATTATGCTGTTTTTGGGTTTTTCTGCCGGTATCCCTATTTTATTGATTTTTTCAAGCCTGTCACTGTGGCTGGGCGAGGCAGGGATAGATAAAAGTGCAGTGACTTTTTTTAGCTGGGCAGCATTGGGCTATTCTTTTAAGTTTGTATGGGCACCTTTAATTGATGAGCTGCCTGTCCCATATCTGACCAGAACTCTAGGGCGTCGCCGAGCCTGGTTGCTCATTGCACAGTGTTTGATCATTACTGCAATTTGTATTATGGCTTTTTCTGATCCGGCGCTCGGGCAGAGTCATCTGATCCAGATGGCAGCAGGTGCCGTATTACTAGGTTTCTCGGCAGCAACACAAGATATTGTAATTGATGCCTACCGAATCGAGCTTGCTGAAACAGAAATGCAGACCGTCCTTGCATCTACTTATAATGCCGGTTACCGGATTGGTATGATTGTCGCCGGTGCAGGTGCTTTATTCCTGGCAGCATATTTAGGAACTGCTAAAGGTAATTACATCTATACTGCATGGCAGACTACTTATCTGGTTATGGCAGCCGTCATGTTAGTTGGTGTATTGACTACACTTATTATTCGCGAGCCACAAGTAAACCGTATCTATAAAGAATATAAACGTAGTGATTACTACCGGCTGGTGGCAGTATTTTTTGTTGCGGTCATCAGCTTCGTTACTGCCTATATTTACTCAGGTACTGCCGTTGAAGCACTTGTTCATAATATGGGTATTGAAGATAGTTTTCTTTTGTTCCTGTTTGAAGCTTTGCGCTTTTTAGGCTCAGGCGCAGTATCAATACTGGTGGGTGCTACGCTGGTAAAACTGGGCGCTGTAAACCGGCAGATGGCTTTTGAAACCTGGGTAAATCCAATATTAGATTTTTTTAAACGCTATGGATTAAAACTAGCTCTGGTATTATTGCTGTTAATTGGTTTTTACCGAATTTCCGATATTATTGCTGGTGTTATATCTAATGTGTTTTATCAGGATCTCAATTTTAGTAAAGAACAGATTGCCGAAGCGGTTAAAGTGTATGGCGTAATTTTTAGCCTAATCGGTGGTTTCTTGGGCGGTTTGCTGGCGCAGCGCATTAACATTATGAAATTAATGTTTGTAGGAGCAGTATTGGCCAGTTCTACCAACTTAATCTTTATTGGCTTGGTTAAATCTGGTCAGCCATTAGGTGATATTGAAATTTCAGTGGGTCATCAAACTTATCAGACTACTACGGATGAAGTAGGAACTTGGAGTGTAGCAATACCCAACAACCAGCTTGCACAGCAAAGCCAGATTTCAGTAAAAACTCAGTATACAGATAGTCCTGAGCAGGTTAATGCCTATATACCTTATTTAACTCAGGATCATAACCGTTCTCAACTGCTGTTGCTACCCATTACCAGTGATAACCAGCTAGATCAGCAGGAGCAGAAAAATAGCCTGGTGGTAAGAGGACAGTATGCTGGCCCTGCTTTTAATCCAGAGCAAAAAATAGTTTTACATCTGGATGGTCATAATTTCGATGCCAAACTTGATGACAACGGTATATTTAGCGCAGCAATAGATGCTCATCTGCTAGTCAATTCTCCAAGTAAAACAGTTGTTGCGGAGTTGATAGAAAACAAGCAGGTAAAATTACAAACCACACACTCTTATAAAGTGAATAATTTAAAAACAGCCAAACAGCTTGATATCGATATTCAGCCACTTTCTGTTGTTGACCCCCAAAAAGACACAACAGTTGTAAGTGGTAAAGTCATTAAACCTTATAGCTCGCTCTGGTTATATTTTGCCATTATTGTTGATAATCTGGCGTCCGGTCTGGCAGGTGCGGCATTTATTGCCTTTTTATCTAGCTTGACCAGCGTTTCTTTTACCGCTGTTCAATATGCTATTTTTAGTTCACTTATGACATTAACTCCTAAGATTTTAGGAGGGTATTCAGGTACTATTGTTTCCAATATCGGTTATCCGAAGTTTTTCCTTATGACTACACTAATCGGTATTCCGATTTTGGTATTAGTCGTATGGGTAGCAAAATTACTGCGAGAACATCAATCTCTAGAATCTGAACATAAAGGTGATTAATCATGCGCATGCTGCATACCATGTTACGAGTAGGCAATTTAGAACAGTCTCTCAAGTTCTATACTGAAGTGCTCGGTATGACTTTACTTCGTAAACGTGATTATGAAGAGGGCCGCTTTACTCTGGCATTTGTAGGATATGGTGATGAAGCAAACCATACAGTACTTGAGTTAACCCACAATTGGGATACAGAAAGTTATGAATTGGGCAATGCTTACGGTCATATCGCCATTGCAGTAGAAGATGCCTACAAGGCATGTGAGGAAATTAAAGCACGTGGTGGTAATGTGGTTCGTGAAGCTGGACCGATGAAAGGCGGAGTTACCGTAATTGCCTTTGTTGAAGACCCAAATGGTTATAAGATTGAGCTAATTCAACAGGATGACAATGCCAGAAACAATTAAGTAAAAGACTAAGTGTTCAAAGAAAATACCGAACATTTTAGCTAAACACTAGCTTAAATAATTACGCTCAGTAAGATGAAACTTTACCTAAAGGTAAAATCGTCTGACTGGGCTTTTCTATTATTAATTTTCAGCCTATAAAAAAACAGGATGTTGATTATGAATATATTAAAATTACTGGCATTGGACCGCTTTACTATATTGCTGATTGTAATGGTTGTACTGGCAACTTTTTTACCAGTAAGTGGTGAGCCAGCTAAAGTCTTCGGGGTTATTACCAATATAGCAATTGCCATTTTATTTTTTCTGCATGGAGCAAAATTATCACGCCAGGCAATTGTTGAAGGTATATTGCACTGGAAGTTGCATGTAGTGGTTTTTGCTTTTACGTTTGCTCTATTTCCTATCATTGGCCTATTAGCCAAACCTGTGCTACTTCCGATGCTTGGTGAGCAACTATACTTGGGTTTTCTGTTTATGTGCTTTTTGCCATCTACAGTTCAATCTTCAATCGCTTTTACTTCAGTTGCCAAAGGCAATGTTGCGGCGGCAGTATGTAGTGCTTCATTTTCAAATCTAGTGGGTATGTTTATTACTCCGGTTCTTGTCAGTCTTTTTATTTTTGGACAATCCAAACATGATTATGATCCGACTTCATCCATTATAGAAATTACTTTATTACTCCTTGTTCCATTTATTGCGGGACAGTTATTAAGGCCTTATGTTTTTCCCCTTATGCAAAAAGCGCCAAGCATTGTAAAAACTTTTGATCAGGGCACTATTTTAATGGTGGTCTATGGCGCATTTAGTGGTGCTGTTGTAACAGGTCTCTGGCAACAGGTAAGCTGGCTGACTCTATTTAACCTGACTTTAATATGTTCAGTGTTTCTGACAGTGATTATGTTGTTGGCTTGGTATATTCCTAAATGGCTGGGATTCAACAGACCAGACCAGATTGCAGTATTTTTTTGCGGTTCAAAGAAGACCTTGGCTAGTGGTGTACCCATGGCACAGATTCTGTTTGCAGGGCAGCCACTTGGCATGATTGTTCTACCGATTATGATTTTTCATCAGATTCAACTTATGGTCTGCGGCGTAATTGCTAATTATTGGTCTAAACAGGACACTGAGGAATATATGGGTGAAGAGGCGGCAGAATAATTCGCTATAAACTAATTTTTAATTTATAATACTGGCTACTTGTTGTGCTTAGCCCTGACGGAAACCGTCTCGGTGGGCCAAGAGAATGGTCTGTTGTGGTGTTGATCTGCTGTGGTTTTTATTAAGCCCGGCCTTCCTCAGATGATTTGAGAGTGGTCAATTGCGATGACAGCAAAACCTTTCTTTACTTAGGAGTAATCGACGATGCGCGCCGATATTCACCCAAAATATGAAAAACTTGTTGCTACCTGTTCTTGTGGTAACGTAATCGAAACTCGTTCTGCTTTAGGTAAAGAAACTCTTTATCTGGACGTTTGCTCAGCTTGTCACCCATTCTATACTGGTAAGCAGAAGAATGTTGACACTGGCGGTCGTATTGACAAGTTCAAACAACGTTTCGCTGGTATGTCACGTTCTATCAAACGTTAATACTAGAAAAAGAAAACGGGCATTAAGCCCGTTTTTTTACGCTTGAAAACAGCAGCCTGAATTACTGATCCTGTACATCAGTTAAGAATTCCAGTTTTTTCTGGAAATAATTACCTTCCAAATAACGTGCTTCAATATTCCATGCATTGGCAAACAGGTTCATGTCATCAAGTTCACGCAAAATAATTTCAACAGGCTTAATTGCCAGGAAATTGATAATTTTTTCTTGCAGGTTACCTAGTTCTTTATCATTGGAAATCAATTGTGTTAACTGTTGATCTAAGGTGACATACTGTAGCTCTATCTGATTTAGTAATGATTCACTATAAATAGAATTTCCAAAATTCCGGATTGAGATCTCTGCACCATATTGACGTAATAGCGCAATCTGCTTTTGTGCTGCCGGTAAATTGTAAAGAATTTCTTCCTCAGCAAATTGCAAAATAAGTGGATGGGACTGTTTACTACCAATAATGGTAATAAGTTTAGCCACCAATTCAGGAAGCTGTGAGTCATTAAATAAAATATGCTGATTCAAGTTAACAATTAGTCTGGCGTCAGGATACTGGCGAATAAAATTATGTAATTGTTTACAGGCTTCTACCAGTACCCAGCGATCAAGTTTGATTGAAAGCTCATTGTTTCCTTGTAGGTCAGCTAAACCAGAAAATTCTTGCCAGCGATTTTCATAAATAATACCGCTGGTAACTTCATAAGTATAAAGATTGATATCCTGCTTATCATAAAGCTGTTGATATCTTAAATGAATATCTGCCTGCTGGAGTTTCTGGGCAAGCACTTGTATCAGTGAAGGGGGAGAGGAGGCTGCGCTCAGAGCGGTTTCTGGAACTTCAGGTACAGGAACCGGCTCAACTTCAAGCGGAACAGTTAATTCTAGTTCAGGCTCATGTTCCAGCTCAGGCAGGTGATGGTTAAATGCATACTCCAGAAGCTCTTCGAAATGATCATTGTCCCGAATTTCATCTGGAATGAGTGTATAACCAATTTGTAGTTGCAAAGAGAAATTCACATCATTAACTGTCAGAAGCTGGGCTTTTTCGAGGGCGCGCAGACTCATTAACTGAGATTCTAATATTTCTTCAGATTCTGCTTGGAACAGGGCACCATATAATATGGTATGAACTTTAAAGACCAGCGTATGAGTTTGCTCTCTAATAAAGTCTTCAATATTCAAAAAGTAAGTTTTTAAAGTATTCCAGTCACTCTTAAAAATCTGATCAGAGCAGGTGGCCAGACTAAATACCACCAGAGCATTAAATTTTGCAGGCTGGCTAATTAAATAACGGTTGACCAGCTGGAAAGGGTTAACTGAATTTGAGTTTTTCTCTGATATCTGGGGTGAGCTATTATTAGAGAGCAAGGTATTAGAATTACTTGAGTCACAATTAATTCTAATTTGTAGAGCGTCTTCCTCAGCAGCAGATACAAATTCAAGTTCAAGTGCGGATGAACAGGCAACCTGACTGTTTAGAGTGCGTATTTCGAAATGCCCCTGATCAAACTGCCCCTGACTGATTTTTTTAAAACGCTGTTTAAAATCATTCAGATCTTCAGGCTGTAATATATCTAAAAGAGGTAATCCAATAACTTCATCTTCTTTTTCCAAGCCGAATAAATTCAGGTATTCATTGTTTGCCTGAATATGAATTCCTTCCTGAATAATAGCAACAGCTTTATGACTTTCCTGAACCAGGGTCTGCGCCTGATTCTGGGCCATCTCAAGTTCAATACTTAAACGCTGTTGAGCCTGTACCAGTCGGTAATATGAAAGTGCCCGTACCAGCCCTATATAAAAACGTTCTGGAAAATCCAAGTTAATGACATCATAGACACCTTTATATATATAGTGATTATATTGTGCCGGTTCATATTGATCAGGCTTTATAAGGAGCACCGGCAAACTTGACTGGGTTGATGCCTGTACGATTGAAAGAGCCTGTTCAACTTTAAGATCATAGGCCCGGCCGAAAATAATCAGATCCCAATCCAGATGAAGCTGCTTTTCAAAACTTTTTAAGTCATCCAACAGCACTGCCTGTACCAGATGATCTTGCTGAGCAAAAATCTCTATAATCTGGTTATAACGGATCTGATTATCATCAATAATGAGTAGACGCGTTTCAGTACGTTTGAATTTTTTGGAGAGTAGCGGGTTTCTCACTTCAATGCTTCCCATAAATCTTGTTTATTTAATTCTTGCGCCTGTTTATCCATAAACTGATCGAGTAACCCCTGTTGCTGCTCGTTAATCAACTCAAAATTGAACTGGATAAAGCTTTGGGTAATCAACAATGCCTTGGTAAGACAAATTTTGATTTCTTCCTGGCCCAAGCGCAAGTAAATAGTTTGGTGTTCTTTAAAGGTTTGTGAACCTGGTAAAATAAGGGTGACCTGCTGCTGAAAGACGGCTTTTTGAATAAGTAAAGCAGGATGATAATTAATTGTATGAAGATCAATCTGCATTCGAACTGCGCACGGATACATCTCTTGTGCCAAAATTTCCAGTCCAAGTTCCAGGCTTTTATTAGTAGACTGCTTAATCCAGCGAATGACTCCACCTCGCCATTTCTCTTGGGTTTCTTCCTTAACCAGTATAAATTCGCCTGTGCGTAAATTTTTTGGGGTTTCACCTTTCCATTTAATTCGGTAACCATTTAAGCTGACATCAAGCACGCTGGTCTGATAAAGTTGTTTGGCTTCTCGATCCAATAGCCGGCTAGAATTGACTTGGGGAAGAGTATCAGGCGTATCTTTATCCCAGTTTAATAATAATTTTGATTCACTTTGAAAGCCATAATTATTTTCCAGCATTAATGTTTCATTAAAAGTCTTGGCTTTTGAAAGATAGAAATGTGCGGACAATAAACTAAAACAGATATCTAGCTGTGCAGAATATTGATAGCGGTCATGACGGCGTTCTGTCGTGCTGCCTAAAATGGTTTGTACATGGAATTTGAGTGCCAAACTTAAATTTTTCTGTTCATGTTTTGATAAAAATTCTGGCATTCTTCCAAAAGTCGCATTGATGTGTTCCAGCAATTCCTGAGTAGTAATAAAAAAACTGGGTTCAAAATCCGGATTCTGTTTTTTCTGGTGAATTGGTGGGTAGTCTTTATTGCAATCTACAACATATTTGGTGAGAGTCGTTGCTCTAGGTAAAATTTGGATCAGCTTGGCCCAGTCAAAACTGCATTGATAAAGTGACTGAATTTCAGAGGGCCGAATTTGATGGGCATTAAAAATGTCCAGTAAGATCAGCTGGGCATAGGTCTGATTAATATTGGCTAAAATATTTTGAGTGCCCTGTATCTGGTTAATATTGTTCATATGAAAATCATTTTTTAAAGCAATATCATACAGTTGATGAGCAATGAGCCATTGACCGGTAAAATAGTGACTATAAAGTATTTGCTGTTGATACAGTAGGCTAACAAGTTGTTGCAGGGCATAATAAATTGCCAATGTTCGAGCTATAGATAAGTTTTTTTTCTGGTTAAAAGCAAAAAGAGAAAATTTTTGATGAGCGAGCTGCTCGTGCGCAGAACGCGCAATATTAATATAAACTCCTGCAAAGTGACAGCGTAGTAGCATAGCCAGTTCAATAATATGCTCATTACGGTCAGTACTGATAGGGCCCTGATTAAAAAAATGTTTTTCTAAGCTGGTCAGTACTTTATCGATGGTAGGATGCAAACTATGAATCAGGTCAAATCTGAGTGTTTCACTACATTTTAAGTGAGAGATTTCGAGTACGGCATGAAATAGGGACTTAGAGGTGTCACCAAGCTGCATGAAAGACAGATTACCTGCCCACATTTCCAGATCTTTCACTGTAGCGGGTGCAAAGCTAAGTTTTTCCCTATCAAGAACATTGGGGGAATGAAATATTTCTGAAAATGTACTATTCATCATACTTATTATAGAAACTCAAATTGTTATAGTCCCAAACAGCGGTGTCTTATTCTTCTCACCTGCAATCTCCCTAACCAGTTTAGGTACTAAATAACCTGGCAGACTTGCTAGGACCTCTTTATAAACTTCATCAATCTTTGAAGAAGGCAAGTCAAAGTGATGGGCCCCCTTAACTTTATCCAGCACATGTAAATAATAAGGCATAACCCGTGCCTCGAACAGTCTATAACTTAAATTGATTAATACTTCCGCAGAATCATTAATACCCTTAAGTAAAACGGCCTGATTGAGCACAGTGACCTGACGACGTGCCAGTTCATGCAATTTTGAACAGGTGAAGTCATCGAGTTCTGAAGCATGGTTAGAGTGTACCACCAGTATAATACGTAGCCTACTGTTTTCCAAAAGAGAAATTAACTCATGATCAATACGGTCTGGAATCACAATCGGCACACGTGAATGTATTCTAAGCGTATCAATCTGGGGAATAGACTCAAGCCTTTCCAGCCATAAGCCGAGTTTACGGTTGGATAAAGTCAGTGGATCACCACCACTTAAAATAATTTCATGAACCTCAGGTTGACTTAAAATATAATTTTTAATTGCTGGCCAGTCTTCATTTTTAGGTAAATTTTCCTGATAGGGGAAGTGACGTCGAAAGCAGTAGCGGCAATGAACTGCACAGGCACCTGTTAAAGTAAGCAGGAAACGTGTTTTATATTTATGCAAAACACCAGGTAAGAGATTGGCTGCCTCTTCACCTAAAGGATCAGTAACAAATCCTGGAAAATCCTCTAGTTCAAGATGATGTGGCAAGACTTGCAGCAAAAGAGGATCAAGAGGGTCACCAATGCACATTTTTGCAACAAATGCGCGCGGTACGCGTAATTTAAACTTTTCAGAAGCCAGAACTGCCCCTGATAATAACTGTTCGGGTGAAAGCTGAAGCGCGTGTAACAATTCTAGCGGGTCAGTAATTAGGTCACTGAGTTGTGATTGCCAGTTTTGCTCTTGATATAAATAGTTTATCATGCCACACGTTAAAAATAATGCTAGTCTAGCATTAATAGATTTAAGTTAGTAAGTTTGGAGCGTGCCAGTCATGGCCAATTATTCTACAAATGATTTCAAATCAGGCCTCAAGGTTATGCTTGATGGCAACCCATGTTCAATCATGGAAAACGAATACGTAAAACCGGGTAAGGGGCAGGCGTTTAACCGCGTTAAACTGCGTAACCTGAAAACGGGCAAAGTATTAGAAAAAACATTCAAGTCAGGTGATTCACTCGAAGGCGCCGATATTGTAGAAGTAGAAATGAACTACTTGTACAACGATGGTGAAATGTGGCATTTCATGGACCCTGAATCTTTTGAACAGATTGCTGCTGATAAAAACGCTATGGGCGATGCAGCAAAATGGTTAAAAGATGATTCAAATGAAACCTGTACAATTATGCTGTTTAATGGTGTACCTTTAAACGTAAGTGCACCAAACTTCGTAACCTTAAAGATTATTGAAACTGATCCGGGTGTACGTGGTGATACCTCTGGTGGTGGCGGTAAGCCGGCAAAACTGGAAACTGGTGCAGTAGTACGTGTTCCATTATTTGTACAGCAAGAAGAAAGTGTTCGTGTAGATACCCGTACTGGTGAATACTTAGAACGTGCATAATGGTTTAAAAATAGACTATTATCAAAAGGGATGATCATGATCATCCCTTTTTTAATGCCAAAGTATTAGATGAAAACAAAAAGATGAGGAGTAGAGTCAAAAAAGGAAATTTGCAAAGGGAAAGTAGCACGATGAATAACAATAACTAACCTGCTTAAATAATTGAAATACGAGGTCAAGATGGAATCAATTCAAACTAAGTCATCCCCCTTTTCAAAATTGATCTGGGTGATTGTAGCAATTATCGGGGCAATATCTTTCGGGATACTTGCTGTCAGTCGTGGTGAACATGTTAATGCAGTCTGGTTAGTGCTTGCTGCTGCCTGTGTCTATAGTATAGCTTATCGTTTTTATAGCCTGTTTATAGCCAACAAGGTGTTTGAGCTTAATGCCAGACGGCTCACTCCAGCTTATCGGATGACCGATGGCCTGGATTATGTCCCAACCAATAAATATGTACTTTTTGGCCATCATTTTGCTGCAATTGCCGGTGCGGGACCTTTGGTAGGACCGATTCTGGCAGCCCAGATGGGGTACTTGCCCGGAACGATCTGGTTGCTGGCTGGTGTAGTACTGGCTGGTGCTGTACAGGATTTTCTGGTCCTGTTTATTTCTACCCGGCGTGATGGACGCTCACTGGGGGAAATGGCAAAACAGGAGCTTGGATCTTTTGCCGGTGTGATTGTAATGCTGGGCGCACTTGGGGTGATGATTATCATTTTGGCAGTACTGGCGCTGGTCGTAGTCAAGGCTTTAACGAATAGTCCTTGGGGGGTATTCAGTATTGCGGCTACTATTCCTATTGCAATTTTCATGGGCATTTACATGCGCTATATACGCCCGGGCAAGATTGCAGAAGTCTCAGTGATTGGTTTCATTCTGATGATGCTAGCCATTGTGTATGGAGGAAATATTGCTGCACATCCATACTGGGGGCCATTTTTTACACTTTCAGGTACTCAGTTGACCTGGTGTCTGATTATTTATGGTTTTGTGGCTTCAGTACTGCCAGTATGGCTGTTGCTTGCACCACGTGACTATCTATCGACCTTCTTGAAAATTGGGGTAATTGTCGGGCTGGCTGTTGGTATTATTTTTGCCTTGCCAGAACTAAAAATGCCTGCTGTAACTCACTTTATTGATGGTACTGGGCCTGTATTTGCCGGTTCGCTCTTTCCATTTCTGTTTATTACTATTGCCTGTGGTGCAATTTCAGGTTTTCACGCGCTCGTTTCTTCAGGTACCACACCAAAGCTGGTTGAAAATGAAGTTCATATCCGCATGATCGGTTATGGCGGTATGTTGATGGAATCTTTTGTTGCGATCATGGCCATGATCTGTGCAACGGTACTAGAACCAGGAGTATATTTTGCAATTAATGCTCCTGCTGCTGTTTTGGGTACAACAGTTGAAAGTGCAGCAGAAGCTGTACGTAATCTGGGCTTTGTTGTGACACCCGAAGCATTAGCACTGCTCGCAAAAGAGGTAGGAGAAACTACGATCTTGTCCCGTACAGGGGGAGCGCCAACATTCGCAATTGGTATGGCTCATATTATTTCCGAAATCTTTAACAGCCGTGCCATGATGTCATTCTGGTATCATTTTGCTATTCTGTTTGAGGCTTTATTCATCCTGACAGCAGTCGATGCCGGTACACGTGCCTGCCGTTTTATGGTACAGGATACAGTAGGTATTGTAATTCCGGCTGTAAAACAGTCTCATAATTTCTTTGGAAACCTGCTGGGGACTGCGGTAGCTGTAGCCGGTTGGGGCTTCTTTGTATATCAGGGCGTTGTCGATCCGCTAGGCGGTATTAACAGCTTGTGGCCATTATTTGGTATTGGTAACCAGATTCTGGCAGCAATGGCACTGATCTTAGGTACAGTCATCCTTTTCAAAATGAAGAAAGAAAAATATGTTTGGGTCACGATTTTGCCTACTATTTTTCTTTTCATTACTGCAATGACAGCAGGCTGGCAAAAAATCTTCCACGAAAATCCGAAAATTGGTTTCTTGGCGCAGGCTAATCGCTTCTCTGATGCAATTGCTCGTAATGAGATTCTGGCTCCGGCAAAAAGTATTGCTGAGATGCAGATGATTGTCATGTCGAATCAGATTAATGCGGTCCTCTGCGGTTTCTTTATGATTGTGGCAATCGTGATGGTCATTGCATCTATCCGTGTAGTACGTCGTGCCTTGGCTAGCCCAACACCGACAGTAAATGAAGCACCCGCGGTATATCGTGATGAGACAGCGCCTGTAACTTCGGTCAGAGGAGAGTCTTAATGAAATTGAAGCTTGCAAAAAATAGTTCGACTGTTCTGGCAAAGATAATCAAATTTACACTTTTGTCGCAAAAGCATCTGATTTTCTCTCCAAAGAACTGGTCACGTATCGCGACTTTATGGCAACGTTTGCAACAAAGTTTTCGTCTGATGGTAGGGGTGCCTGATTATCAGACTTATTTAGAACACATGAAACAGCACCATCCAGATCTTGAAGCAATGGACGCTAAAACATTTTATCGCCACTGTGTAGATTCACGCTATCCATCGGCAGGTGGAGATTTAAAAAAATGTCCATGTTAGTAATAATTTAGTAACTTAGAAAAACATGAAAACGGTGTATGTTAAATATACACCGTTTTTTTATTCAGGAAGGAAGGGGATGTGGGGAATCAACAGGCTTCAAAAGAATGAAAAAGATCAACAGAATGAAAAACTGGCCAGGCAGATAGAAGAGTATGCCTCACAAATAGACAGCTTTTTACAGCAGATCAATACCATTATTCTGGATAAACCGCAGCAAACCAAATTGGCCTTAAGTTGTTTGCTAGCAGGTGGGCATGTCCTGTTTGAAGACTTGCCCGGATTAGGTAAAACTACTTTATCGAGTGCATTAGCGCATATTGCCGGTTTAAGATTTCAGCGTATACAGTTTACCAATGACATGTTGGCCAGTGATGTAATTGGAATTAATTTATTTAATCAGGCTGAACATATTTTTGAGTTTAAACCAGGCCCGGTTTTTACCCAGATTTTACTGGCTGATGAGATTAACCGTTGTAGTCCGAAAACACAGAGTGCCTTGCTGGAGGCCATGGAGGAAGGTTGTGTCACGGTAGACGGTGTCCGACATGCTTTACCTCAGCCATTTTGGGTGATTGCTACACAAAACCCTTTATTCCAGAGTGGAACTTATGCCTTGCCAGAGTCCCAGCTGGACCGTTTTTTAATGCGCTTATCCTTGGGCTATCCATCGCGCCAGGCAGAAAGGATTCTGTTACAACAGGACTCGCGTCAGGCATTAATATCAACAATTGAGCATGTCTTTAGCCAGCAGGATATTCTGAATCTTCAACAACTGGCACGTAATATTTATTTAAGTGATGTAGTGCTGGATTATATTCTGGATTTGGCTGAAATGACCCGTAAAGGCCGACATGGGTTATCTACCCGCGGAATATTGGCCTTAAAAAAAGCTACGCAGGCCTATGCTCTGTTAGAAAAGCGCAGTTATGCGACTACAGATGATATACAGGCCGTATTTAATGCCGTGGTTTCTCATCGTCTCGGAACTACTGATGCAGAAAGCTATAAACTTCTGCAAAGTGTGGCGGTTAGTTAGGAGCACACCATTTGCAGAAACATATCCAGGGCTGGCTTGCCAAGCGTTTCCGGATTGATGGGCAAAAAACGCTCAAGCAGCGAGATATACTGGTCTTTATGTATCAGCAGGGTTACCTGTATTTGGTTCTCATACTGATTACTTTTATTGCCGGAGTCAATTATGCCAATAACCTGATACTCGGTTTCTGCTTTTTAATCAGTGCTGTACTTTGTATCAGTTTTTATCTTGCTTTTAAACAGTTGCATCAACTCAAAATAGAAGTGATCGTGCCTGAAGTCGGCCGGGTAGGCCAAGCCATACAGATAGAGATTATTTTTTATCAGGAGCGAGAGATTGTACGTTATTTAAACCTGTATTATGCAAAGCAAATCATTCCAGTTCTAGTACAGCATAAACAGCAGCGTTTTCATTTACTGGTGTGGCCAGAAGAACGCGGAGCATTATATTTACAGCGCCTACAGGTATATTCTACTTATCCTTTCGGACTGGTTCGTGCCTGGACCTATCTTTATCTGGAACAAATGAGCTGGATTGCCCCTCAGGCTTTAGATTTTAAAGCTGAGAATGCTGCACAAAATGCATTACAACAGGCACAGGATATGGATGAATTTCAAGAACTGCGTGATTTTAAAACGGGTGACTCTTACCATGCGGTGTCATGGAAGCAGGCTGCTCGAGGTCAGGGCCTTTATATCAAGGTATTTGAAAGCTATCCCGAGCAGAATAAGATAGAAATTTGCTATGAGCATATGCCAAGTTCAGAGCATGAAGAAAAACTGAGTTTAATGATGGGGCTGGTAGATCAATGCGAACAGCAACAATGCCCTTATCGTTTGGTTTTACCGCAGGACGAGCTGGCCACCGGATCAGGTGAAGCTCAATTTCAGAAAGCACAAAAATTACTGGCGCAGGCTTAACCATGTTAAATCGACCTGTTCATGGCGCCATGCTACTGGCTCTCGGGCTGATCTGGCTGGCACAACTGGCTTTCACTCCTATAATGAACAGCCTTCTATTTGCTTGTGTAATAATAAGCTTGGCATGGCAATATCATAAAAATCTCCATAAAAAACAATCTAAAATTTTTCAGGTCATTTTTGTTCTATTGAGCTTTGCTGCGATTTACTGGCAGTATCGGAGTTTCATCGGTGTAGAAGCAGGGGTAACACTATTAGCAGTGGGCCTGTATGGTAAAGCTTTAGAGACTCGAACTCGGCGTGATTATCTAATTATTTTTAACTTTGCACTATTTGTAAGCGCCAGCCTGTTCCTTTATAGTCAAAACATCGGGATGGCTATATTAATCTTATGTTCACTCATCAGCTGCTTGATCGGGCTGTACCGGATTCAGATAAGTGAGTTTAAACAAGAACAGGTTAAAGGCCGTTTAAGAAAGGACTTTCAGCATGTAACTAAGCTGATTCTCTATGCCATACCATTTTTTATAGTACTATTTATTTTTTTCCCACGGTTGCCTCCACTCTGGTCAGTACCATTACAGACTGATCGTGCCACCACCGGCATAAGTGACCGAATGTCACCAGGAGATATCGCCCAGATTTCTCAATCCAGTGCGCTGGCATTCCGGATTTTAGGCAATATACAGAAACTACCTGAGCGTGAGCAGCTGTACTGGCGCGCGATGGTGCTGGATGAATTTGATGGACGGACTTGGACTAGCCATTTTATTAATCAGCAACCTAAGACATTGCCATCTCTTCATATAACTGACGGGCTAGATTACCAGTATCTGCCTGCTGACTCACAACAGCAATGGGTAGTATCGCTTGAAAAGTCTATTCCTTTACAGGCGAACTTCCAGTTACATCAAGACTGGAGTATTACTCCAACCCGTCCAAATCAGGGTGCACAGCCCATTCGACTGCAATGGTTGGGACAATCAGCCCAGACGGTAGCACCCCAATATTCGGATACAGTTCAGGCTATAAACCTGAAAGTACCGAGTAGCACTAATCCCCGGACCCGGCAGTTAGCCAGCAATTTATTTAAACAGAGTAATCAGCAACCTGCCCGGTATGTAGAGAATGTATTGAACTGGTATCGTCGCAATGGCTTTGTCTATACTTTAAGTCCAGGCCGTCTTGGGCAAGACAGAATAGATGAATTCCTGTTTAAGTCCCGGCAGGGTTTCTGTGAGCATTATGCAGGTAGTTTTACAATGTTGATGCGCTATGCCGGTATTCCTGCCCGGGTAGTAGTCGGGTATCAGGGAGGACAGCCGGCTCCAGATGGACAAAGCTGGGAGGTGCGGCAGATGGATGCTCATGCGTGGTCGGAAGTCTATTTAAATGGCCAGTGGCATCGAGTTGATGCAACAGCTGCGGTAGCACCAGAACGGGTAGGGTCGGGCATGCAAGACTATCTGGAACAGGAGCCTTCTACACTAGGCAATAATCACCGTTCTGGCTTGCAATATCAACAGTTTGCCTTGCTTAAAAATATTCGGGTATGGAGTGATTATGCTTCCTATCAATGGCAAAGCAAGGTCGTAGGATATGATACTGATAAACAAAAAAACTGGCTTGCACGTTTAGGTTTAAAATCTATTTATAGCTATATTCTGATTTTATTTATTAGTATTGTGATGCTGGTTCTAATCTACTTGTTGATACAGTATCGTCAAAATCTACAAAAAATGACCCCTTATGAACGTTCTATAAGAAAATTTACTAAAAATCTTCCCGTTGAACTGCATAAGTACTCTTATGAGACTTTTCAACAGTGGATGATAAGATTGGCTCAATACAGTAATGACACAAGTTCTTTTTATGAACTAGCTCAACTTGACCAGAAAATTCGGTTCATGCAACAGGACACGCCAGAGAATCTTAAAATGTTTAAGAAATTGCTTAAAGACTGTGCATTTGCTTTAAAGCTGAATAAAAAAAACTTGTCAGAAAAATAAAAAATGCATATGATGCAAAACACTTAGGCGTATAGCTCAGTTGGTTAGAGCGCTACGTTGACATCGTAGAGGTCTCCAGTTCGAGTCTGGATATGCCTACCAAATATGACACCTTATGGTGTAAAGGTTTCAAGGAAATACAAGTACTTGAAGCCTTTTTTAATATCTGGCATTCATAAAATAAAATGTTTTTAATTTTATATGCGCTGTCATAGATATAGAACGTAAAAAAGTCCTCATAGTGAGGACTTTTTATATTAACGCTGAGTTTTAAATTCAAGCACTGTATTCTTGTTGCTGTCCATCAGTTTTAGCTCAGTTTCACTCACCTTATATTGAGTAACCTGATTCAAAGCATTAGTAAATTTATCTGGTAAATTTGTAGGGCTTAAACAAGCTCTTCGTGTTTTGGCTATTTCTGAGAAAGTAATTTGTGTACCTTTCACTGCATAGCCTCCCATAAGACGGTTACAGCCATCAGTTCCGCTAAGTTGAGTATTATCAAAAATTAAACTTGGAACATCAGATTGCTGAGGATCAGCCTTATATTTTACATCATTGATCTGAGTTACTATCCATGTCTTGTTTTGTAATAAAGCCAAGTTGCGGTCAGTAGATGGGTTGTTCATAGTAGCACAACCGGCAAAAGCTAAAGTGGATGCAATGCTAGAGGCTATAAAAAGTTGTTTTATCAATTTTTTCTCCTATAAAACTTTAAATTATATTCTTAGATTAACTACTACAGCATAGAACAAATTTAACTAAGTACAGAGGTAAATTACTTTTTATCAATACTTTATTAATAAAAATAACATAGATAATATTTTTTATATAAGAAGTTAATAAAATTATATTATTAAATTTGAAAGATTTATAATTTTAAAAAATTAAAAGATAAATAATAAGATTTTCTTTAAAAATATTAAAATTAAATTCTAATTAAAAAATGGAAAAATTATTTATCTATGAATATAAATTATATAGTTATTATATTCTTTATTACCAAATTAAAAAAATTTTTTGATCATAAAAACCTATAATTATTTCTAATAAGCTTGTTATTTTGGAAAGCTGTGCTAAGATATAAAACTTAATGAAGGCAAACCTCATACGATGCCACTCCCATTTTTCAAGATTTTCTTGAGATTTTGTAGTTATTAAAATTAAAACAATTTTATTTTAATTAAATAATTGTTCGAAAACTGCTCTAAAGAGTTTACTAAAGTTTATTGTATTGGTGTATATATTGAAATATCCAAATTTTCGTACGGCGAAATCTATCGACGGTGATATTATTCATGTTCAGATTATAGCTTCAGAGAGAAAACAAAATATTTCTGGCGGCTTTAAATGGGTAAAAGTAGGTGAAAAAGTTCTACTTGATTCCGGAAGAGAGATTAATTTTAATCTGGATGGCCAAAGCTTTTACGTTGCGCCTAATCAGATGTACCGGTTATAAATATTAAGCTCACTTTAGTGGGCTTTTTTATTTGCTAAGAATTGATAATTTCAATAAATTATAAATTTTTAGAAGAGGAATAATAAGAATTAATGTAAAGAATTTAAAATTAGAAAAATTTAGTTTCTAGAAAGCAGAAGCATAAAGAGAGTAGATTAATTAAATTGGTAAGATAAATTTAAAATTAGACTTTATTTGAAAAATTAACCAGTTAAGCAAATTCAGTTTTTTTAATTTTTACTATTGGGCTAATTGCTTAATTTATATGCGAATATTAATTAAATTATACTAACTATAACATGTATTAACACTTATTCTTAAAGATGTAACTCTATTTGAGTTTAAGTTTGGTTAAAATTATTTCCACTATATTAACAATTGTACAAAAGAATAAAGCTACTCTAGAGGCCTGTTTTCAACCCCAGAAAACAGGCCTTTTTTTATAAAAATTATTCTGGATTTATGAGTTCATATGATGTTTAAAATAAAGTAAAAAATTATTTAAATGTAAACTTATAATAATTAAAAACAGGTAGAATATACATTAAAATAAATGAAGCATTGATATTAAAGTAGTTATAAGTATGTCTAAATTTATATCCCAGAAGAATGATTATATAAGTATATTGAAGTTACACCTATGAATACCTAACTCAAATGCTTTAAATAAAACTCATCCTTAGTTATAACAAAACTTATTGCTGGCTCCCTTATAGTAAAGATGTTCGTTTGATAACGACCAACCTGAAACCAACTCAATATTTGTTATGAGGTGTGAAATGGCTAATCAAGATAATAAACGCGACAATAACCAGCGCCAACAACAGGGCAGCAATAATCAGCAACAGCAAAGTGGCAGTAATAATCAGAAACAGCAAGGTGGTGGCGGCCAAAATAGTCGTCAGCAAAGTCAACAAAGTGGTAATAACAGCTCAGGACGCGGCTTTGCTAGTATGGATGCAGATAAACAGCGCGAAATCGCTAGTAAAGGCGGTAAAGCAGCCCATGAAAGTGGTAATGCACATGAGTTTACCTCAGAGGAAGCTCGTGAAGCAGGCTCACAAAGCCACAAAAATGATAGATAATTATCAAGGACTTTAATTTTATTAAGAAGTCTTTAGATAATTTTTTAAAAGGAAAGGGTTGCTTGGAGCCACCCTTTCTTCGTACTTCTGATATATAATTTGGTATGAATCGGATGAGGGTGTCAGATCTTGGCGTGAGTTCCATATTTATCGATCATGATCGAACTTGCTTCATTTAAGCCAATTACTTCACAGGAAGTACCGCGTTCAGTAAATTTTTTGATGACGGAATCCAGCATGGCTACAGAGGTTACATCCCAAATATGGGAATGGGTAAGATCAATAATTACTTTTTCCACCTGTTCATTAAAATTAAAACTCTGGTAAAAACGTTCGGATGAACTGAAAAAAATCTGCCCCACCAAGCTGTAACTTCGGACACCTTCCTTTAAAGTAGATTCAACTCGAATATCATTTTCCAGTTTGTTGGCTAAAAACAGTGCAGAAAGCAATACACCAGTCAATACGCCCAAAGCCAGGTTATGAGTGGCAACTACGACCACCACAGTTGCGATCATTACACTGTTGCTACTCTTCGGGTTTTTATGAAACTGTATGACTGATTGCCAGTTAAATGTGCTAATTGAAACCATAATCATGACTGCCACTAAAGCTGCCATTGGTATCAACTTAAGCCAATCACTGATAAATACCACCAGAATTAAAAGAAATATCCCTGCACAAAAAGTCGATAAACGTTGTCGACCGCCAGATTTCACATTAATCATTGACTGTCCAATCATGGCACAGCCAGCCATACCCCCCATAAAGCCGGTAACAATATTTGCAATACCTTGTCCTTTACATTCTTGATGCTTATCACTTGAAGTATCAGTCATTTCATCCACAATACTGGCAGTCATCATTGACTCTAAAAGGCCTACTGCAGCCAGAGCAATAGAATAAGGCAGAATAATTCTGAGCGTTTCAAGGTTAAGCGGAATGTCTGGTATAAGAAATACAGCCAGACTATCAGGTAAAGTACCCATATCGCCTACAGTACGTATATCACTGTTTAACCAGATTGAAAGCAGGCTAATCACCACAATACACACCAACGGGGAAGGTAACCAGCTGCCAAGTCTTGGAACATAAGGAAATAGATAGATAATACTGAGGCCTAAAGCAACAAATAGATAAACCTGCCAGCTGACATTGATGAGTTCAGGTAATTGAGCCATAAAAATTAAAATGGCGAGGGCATTTACAAATCCAATCACCACAGATTTGGATACAAAACGCATCAGCTTGGCCAGTTTGAGGTAACCAGCCAGTATCTGGATGACGCCAGTCAGTATGGTAGCCGCAAGCAGGTACTGTAATCCATGCTCTTTAACCAGAGTAACCATAACTAAAGCCATAGCTCCAGTTGCAGCTGAAATCATGGCAGGTCTGCCCCCTACAATGGCAATTACTACTGCCATAGAAAATGAAGCATATAAACCGACTTGCGGATCGACTCCGGCAATAATTGAAAAGGCAATTGCCTCGGGAATAAGTGCCAGACCTACTACCAGTCCAGCCAGCACATCAGCACGAATGTTTGAAAACCACTGTTCACGGAAAGAAGACAACATAAAGAAAGCCCGTATTTTTATTGGAACAGGCGAGTGAGGTGACAATATTGTGAAAAAGACATAATTACGCCACACCACTAACCTTTAATATAGCAATGAGAAATTACTTCTAGGAAATGAGTAATCAGGGTGGCGTAAGAAACATAGAAAATAGTAAGAAGGTTTAGATTATAGGGCACCGAGAATAACACGTTTCAAGTTCTTAGAAAATTGGTGCTGATCTTATCGGCCATAGTGTTAAAAGAAATTCAGTTTTAAAATGCATGAAGCATTACGCTTTTGATAAAATTACATCAAGATTTTTTGATAACAACTAAAGATAAGAGATATGAAAACAGTTATAACGGTAATCGCAGCAGTTACAGTCGTCTCGGTAGGCTATATAACCTATCATAGTATTCAGCAAAAACGTCAGCAGGAGATCAAGCAGGTCATCCAGGAAGCACAGAGCTCTTTAGAGCAGGCTCAGCACAACCCGCATCATCTCGAACGGAGTACTTTCCCGGTGTTTGATACTGCAGGGAAATCCGTTCAGACTGAAAAAATGTAGAGATTTTTATACTTTTTTGGGGTTAACGGGAGAGAAAATAAAAAACTTGCAAGTTTATTTAAAATTAAGCGCCTGATTTTAAATATTTTAAAAACAGTAAGTGTTCCAAATTAATCTAAGAAGATTAAACCTGATAATCAAAAATAAAATCAGTGTGTTATAATCTGGCCGAAAAAATTTAGCGGGTAGATTTAAGTTAACACTTTTTTCTACAGGTTAGATGAAAAAGCTGCATAAGATGATGCAGCTTTTTTGTTTGCCTCGCCTATTAGTGGCACTCATCAAGTGTTTAGTAAGTTTGGGCTCAGGTGCAGCTTGAAGATGGGAAGTAATTAGGATGGCATAGGTCTTGCTGTTTTATCCAGAATTACTTGCACAATATCTGATTTTGATGCATTTAAATTTTATAGCAGTGTGGTGATTTGAGGCTTTTCAGGCCGAGGATTCAATCGCAAAGATCTTAATTCTCAAGGGCGATGTAATGACAACTCCCAATACCTCAGCCGGTATGCTTGAGCGCTTGTTCAAGCTCAGCGAAAATAAAACCAGTTTTAGAACAGAAGTTCTAGCAGGTGTAACCACATTCTTGACAATGTGTTACATCATTATTGTTAATCCAATGATTTTATCCGAAACCGGAATGGATCATGGAGCTGTCTTTGTCGCAACCTGTCTTGCAGCCGCAATTGGCTGTCTGGTTATGGGAATTGTGGCCAATTATCCAATTGCCCTTGCACCAGGTATGGGACTAAATGCCTATTTTACTTATTCAGTGTGTTTAGGGATGGGAGTGCCTTGGCAAACGGCACTAGCTGCGGTATTTGTTTCAGGTCTGGTATTTATTGCTATCAGTATGTTCAAAATCCGTGAGGCAATCGTCAATGCCATTCCCATGTCATTAAAACTGGCGATTGGCGGCGGTATTGGGCTGTTTTTAGCCTTGGTCGCGCTCAAGAATGCCGGCATTATTGTAGATAATCCGGCTACTTTGGTAGGGCTGGGCGATATCAAACAGCCAACAGTTTTACTGGCCCTGTTAGGTTTCTTTCTTATTGTGATCATGCATCATTTTAAGGTCCGTGGTGCAATCATTCTCAGTATTCTGGTCGTAACTGCAATTGCAACTGCTTTAGGCCTGAATGAATTTAAAGGTATAGTAGGCGCAGTGCCATCATTGGCTCCAACATTGTTACAAATGGACTTTGAGGGCCTGTTTACGGCCAGTCTGGTAGGGGTGATTTTTGTATTCTTCCTGGTTGACCTGTTTGACTCTACCGGTACTCTTGTAGGGGTTTCTCATCGTGCTGGCCTGCTTAAAGATGGCAAGTTACCACGCTTGAAGAAAGCATTATTTGCTGACTCTACTGCCATTGTAGCTGGGGCCGCACTAGGCACTTCATCTACTACGCCTTATATTGAATCTGCATCGGGTGTGGCTGCAGGCGGCCGTACTGGCTTAACTGCTGTTGTCGTCGGTTTCATGTTTCTGGCGTGCTTGTTCCTGGCACCGTTAGCCCAGTCTGTACCGGGTTTCGCGACAGCGCCGGCTTTATTGTTTGTTGGGGTATTAATGATCCAGGGTATTACCCATATTGAATGGGATGATATTACTGAAGCGGTTCCTGCTTTCCTGACTATCGTTTTCATGCCTTTTACCTATTCAATTGCTGATGGCATTGCTATGGGCTTTATCAGCTATGCACTGGTGAAGCTTTTTACAGGCAAAGCAAGTACGGTTCCTTACATGGTATGGATCATTGCCGTGTTATGGGTAATCAAATTTGTTGCTTTTGGTGGCTAATTTTTATACATCATTCAGGGTGTAAACGGAAGTTTGCACCCTTTTTATTTATTGCGAATTCCAAGGAGAGACCATGAGTCATACTGAACTCATTCGTGCTTTACCTAAAGCTGAACTGCATGTACATATTGAAGGGACGTTTGAGCCTGAACTCATGTTTGAAATTGCACAGCGTAATCAGATTGATATTCCTTATAAGTCTGTAGAAGAGGTAAGACAGGCATATAATTTCCATAACCTGCAGTCATTTCTTGATATTTATTATGCAGGGGCAAATGTACTCATTCATGAACAGGATTTCTATGACCTAGCTTGGGCATATTTTAAAAAATGTGCTGAAGATCATGTAGTACACACTGAAATATTCTTTGACCCGCAAACTCATACAGATCGTGGCATAGCATTTGAAACAGTTCTGAATGGTTTGCAACGTGCCTGTGATGATGCAAAAGCAAAATTGGGTATCAGCTCATACCTTATTATGTGTTTTTTACGCCATTTAAGTGAAGAAGCAGCATTGAAAACTCTGGAGCAGGCACTTCCTTATAAGAATCAGATTATTGCAGTAGGCCTGGATTCAAGTGAAGTCGGCCATCCACCAGCCAAATTTACCCGGGTTTTTGCCAAAGCTCGCGAAGCAGGCTTTTTGGTGGTTGCACATGCGGGTGAAGAAGGTCCACCAGAATATGTTTGGGAGGCTTTAGACCTGTTAAAGGTTAACCGGATTGATCATGGTGTGCGTTCTGAGGAAGATCCGGTTCTCATGCAGCGGCTGATTCAGGAAAAAATGCCTCTTACAGTTTGTCCGCTGAGTAATCTGAAACTTTGTGTAGTGGATGATATGCAGCAGCATAATATTCACCGTCTGTTACAGCAGGGCGTTAAAGTAACAGTAAATTCAGATGATCCATCTTATTTTGGTGGTTATATGAATGATAATTTCTTTGCTATTCAAAAAGCACTAAATTTGTCTGAAGCTGAACTTAAACAGTTAGCGATTAATTCTTTTGAGGCGGCTTTTATAGACAATACTGAAAAGCAATCATGGATTAAGAAAATTCAGGCTCTGTAATCAATTAAGATAAAATCAATAGGTTTACTCTATGTAGGCCTGTTGATTTATTGTTATAAAAAGTAAGCTGAAAAAAATAGTGATAAAAGCCTTATATGATCAGGAAACAAATGTGCAATTTAACTGATCAATCTTATTTATTATGCCTGATTATCTTATTTTTACAGATTTAGATGGAACACTATTAGGCCACGATACTTATACTTATACGGAAAATCTGGAGCTAATCAGACAGCTTAAAAGACGTTACCCCATTATTTTATGCAGCAGTAAAACCGCATTAGAAATTAAAGATTTACAAAAAAAATTAGCTTTAGTGGATATGCCATTTGTTGCAGAAAACGGGGCATATATATATTTTAATTCTTTCTATCAGTTTCAGAGTCCGGTCAGGCGGGTAGCCATTACTGAAGCATTACAACAACTCCGTATACAGTACCATTTGAATTTTCAGCTTTTTAGTGAAAATACATCCCAGCAGATTGCTGAGTTAACCGGATTAAGCTTAGCTGAATCATGCCAAGCCTTACAACGGCTTTATAGTGAAGTGATTATCTGGGGGAGCAATCCACAACATGAACAGCAAATTATTGCCCGGTACTTGGCCAAAAACTTGCATATAGTACATGGCGGGCGCTTCAGTCATGTATTGAGTACAGCATGTGATAAATCTATAGCAGTACGCTGGCTACAGCAATTTTATCCAGCTGAAGCTGTCCGGATTGGTTTAGGAGACAGTGAGAATGATATTGATATGCTAAAAGCCTGTGAGCATGCTGTGGTTGTAAAGCGTCCTTATAAACCGGTCCTTCAATTCGCGCATAATTCTATCTACTACACTCAGAAAATGGCTCCAACAGGCTGGAAAGAAGGTCTTGAATACTTTTTACAACAATAAATGGAGAGAAAATAATGGTCGATTTTGCACAAGAAGGTATGATTACGACGATTCATGATCTAAAGCAGCGCCAGCTGGAAGATTATGAGAATGAATTGCGTGAATTTACTAAATACAGGCCGGTTACCTTAGTTTTACCTTCACTTTATTCTGAGCTGGAACGGCCTGCACTTACTAAAATTGTGCAGGAATTAAAAGAAGCTGATTATATCCAGCAGATTATCATTGGACTGGATCAAGCTAATCCTGAACAATTTAAGCATGCCAAGGAGTTTTTTTCCGAGCTACCTCAGCCGCATACTATTTTATGGAACGACGGACCGCGTTTACAGAAAATCCATCAGCATCTTGAAGAATTAAAAGTTGCACCTTCGCAACGTGGAAAAGGCCGTAACGTCTGGTACTGTGCTGGCTATGCACTAGCTGAAAGTAATAGTAAGGTCGTGGCACTCCATGACTGTGATATCAGTACATATCAGCGTGATATGCTGGTGCGGTTAATTTATCCTATGGTTCATCCACAGTTTAATTTCCAGTTCTCTAAAGGATATTATGCCCGCGTAGCTGAGCATAAAATGAATGGCAGGGTATCCCGTCTGCTGGTTTCTCCACTCTTACTTGCACTCAAGAAAGTCTTTGGCCCACTGGATTATCTGCTTTATCTTTCAGCCTTCCGTTATCCACTTTCAGGCGAAATGGCAATTCATCTGGATGCATTACGTGATTTAAAAGTTTCAGGTGACTGGGGGCTGGAAATTGGAGTTCTTTCTGAAATCTATCGTAATTATTCTACCAAACGGATCTGCCAGGTAGATATTGCTGACCGCTATGAACATAAGCATCAAAATGTAGTGAACTCAAATGGAGAGGGTGGCTTGAAACGTATGAGCCATGATATTGCTTTAGCACTTTTTCGTAAACTTGCCACGCTGGGCGTTCCAGTTAGCCTAGATAATATCCGGATTATTCGTGCAACTTATTATCGAAATGCTTTAGATATGATTGATCACTATTATTATGATGCAATAACCAATGGTTTACATTATGACCGGCATAGTGAAGAAAATACGGTTGAACTTTTTGCTCAGAGTATTGTTGAGGCGGGAGAGCAGTTTATGAATTTTCCGAATCAGCAGTCGTTTATTCCAAGCTGGAACCGAGTACATTCAGCTTGTCCAAGTATTTATAAGGATATTAAACAGGCAGTAGCGCTCGATAATATGTGATTTGAAGATTCTTTAGGCAGTTATTTACATTTAACAGTGTTCAGATACTTCATAATCTTTAAAATTGGTCCAAAATTTATATATACACTGATAAAGGATAAACATGAAGAAATCTATATATGTACTGGCACCCTTAGCCTTAATTTTATCGGCGTGTACAACTTCAGGAATAGAGCAATCGGCCAATACCACCACAACTACACAGCAATTAGGAGCAGCTGCCATTAAAGTGGCAGTAAATGCAAAATGTAATACTGAACTAAACAACCAGCCCGCTTGGCAAAATATAACTAAGGTAATGACAGCTGAGCAGAAACAGGCAGTTCAGGCCGATATTTGTGGTTGTGTGAGTGATAAAGCTCCACAAAATATAACAACTGTGGATCTGGCTACAGCAGCGATTGATCCGGCTGCACGTACCGCCATCATAACCAATGCAGTCACTAAAACAATTAATGCATGTGTAGCAGAAGTTTTAAATTAAGTTTTTTCAGTATTGAGCAGGATGATACAATCAGCCTGCTTTTTTATGAGTAAATAGTTTGATGAAAATCGCAGGTGTAGATGAAGCAGGGCGTGGACCATTGGTAGGTGCTGTCGTGGCAGCTGCAGTCATTCTCGATCCAGCTCGTCCAATCGAAGGTTTGAATGATTCCAAAAAACTGACAGAAAAAAAACGTGAAAAGCTTTTTGTCGAAATTCAGGAAAAAGCTTTGGCTTGGTACATTGCAGAAGCAAGTGCTACTGAAATTGATGAAATAAATATCTTGCAGGCTTCATTACTGGCAATGCGCCGTGCTGTTGAAGGTTTATCAATTCAACCGGATAAAGTACTGGTCGATGGTAATAAAGAACCTGCTGGCCTACAGATGAGCTGTGAAGCTATAGTAGGAGGGGATGCTTTATACCAGGAAATTTCGGCCGCAAGTATTCTGGCTAAAGTAGCACGTGACCGACAAATGGTCTTACTGGATCAACGTTACCCACATTACGGTTTTGCCAAACATAAAGGTTATCCGACCAAAGCTCATTTTGAGGCAATTGGTATACATGGTGTAATTGATGAGCATCGGCGTAGCTACGCACCGGTTAAGAAAGTCTTGGCTTTGTTAAATGAGTAATAATTTTATCTAATTTCTTAATCACCTTAAAATATTAAAGCGGCCAATAAAGCCGCTTTACTAATCAAGAATGGCCATCTGCTATCGATTAAAATCATTTTGTGAATAATTCTCATCTTCGAAAGAAGGCTGATAGTCTTGATCGAGGTGTTGAAGATGTTCATGCATCGCACGTTCATGCTGAATACGTTGGTAAATCTCTTCCCGGTGAACAGATACTTCTTTTGGAGCATTGACACCAATACGGACCTGGTTGCCCTTTACTCCAAGTACAGTAACACTGACTTGGTCCCCAATCATTAATGTTTCTCCGACGCGACGGGTCAGAATCAGCATGTTTATCTCCTTGCTAAACGCTAAACCTGCAAAAGCTCTAATCAAAAAAGCGAAAAGTCACAACCTTGGTATCAGAGAAAATTTTAACAGGATTATATGACAAATTAGGTAGCTGAATAAATTCTACTAAAATTTTCCAATAACCTTAATCGGTAATATAACAGAGCCACTATAGAAAAAACTATAGTGGCTTTGATTTTTTATTCTTATTCTCTGAAAGAACAGTATAACTATTGTTCTTTCAGAAAAGGCACTTAAGCGCGAACGCTGGATTCACCATGCTCGCGGTCTAGACCAAACGTAGTGTGTAAAGAGCGTACAGCCAGCTCCAGATAATTCTCTTCAATGATGACAGAGATCTTAATTTCAGATGTAGAAATCATCAGAATATTGATGCCTTCTTCAGCCAGACCAGTAAACATTTTGCTTGCTACGCCTGCGTGGGAACGCATGCCAACACCGACAATAGAAACTTTGACGATATCATCACGAGTTGCAACTTCACGCGCACCAATCGCTTTAGCTGTTTCTTCAAGAATAGCTTTTGCTTTAGCCAGCTCACCACGGTTAACAGTGAAGGTGAAATCCGTAGTTCCATCTTCTTCAACATTCTGGATAATCATGTCGACTTCGATATTGGCTGCACCAATCGGAGACAGAATTTTAGATGCAATACCCGGCTCGTCAGGAACCCCTAGAATAGTCAGTTTTGCTTCGTCACGGTTAAACGCGATACCTGAGATGATTGGCTGTTCCATGTTATCTTCCGCTTCTGTAGTGATGAGTGTGCCCACGTTCTTTTTGAATTCTTCGTCAAATGCGCCGTCTTCGTCATTGTCAAAACTTGATAATACGCGCAAAGGAACCTGATATTTACCTGCAAATTCTACAGAGCGGATTTGCAGTACTTTTGAACCAAGAGAGGCCATTTCCAGCATTTCTTCAAAAGAAATACGGTCAATTTTTTTAGCTTTTGGAGCAACACGGGGATCAGTGGTATAGACACCATCAACATCGGTGTAAATCTGGCATTCATCTGCTTTTAGTGCTGCAGCAAGTGCAACACCAGTTGTATCTGAGCCGCCACGACCAAGCGTTGTGGTATTGCCCAGTTCGTCTACACCCTGAAAGCCGGCAACTACGATCACACGACCTGCATCGAGGTGTTGGGTCATAACGTCAGTGTCAATTGATTCGATACGTGCCTTGGTGAATGCGCTATCGGTTTTAATGCCAACCTGGCGTCCGGTCAATGATTTAGCGTCAACGCCAATAGAGTTCAGCGCCATTGCTAACATGGAAATCGTTACCTGTTCACCCGTAGAAACCATCTGGTCAAGTTCGCGTGGGTCAGGATTTTCGGTAATGGCTTTCGCGAGAGCAAGTAAGCGGTTGGTTTCACCACTCATTGCTGACACTACTACCACTACCTTGTGGCCGTGCTCATGCCAGCGCTTCACACGACGAGCAACATTTAAAATGCGCTCGGGGGTACCCATAGAAGTACCGCCATATTTTTGAACGATTAATGCCATAGTTGTTCCATATAAGCCATGACCCCGATTTCACCGATCAGGGTCAGTTACACAAAAAGTGAAGTTTATTTTGCTTCAAGCCAAGCAGTTAAATCTGCCATGACCTGTTCAAACTTCTCGTTAAGTGGCGCGCCACCTTGTGCCAAGTCAGGTTTACCTCCACCTTTGCCACCGAGTTCCGTTGCAAGATGTTTAATGATGTCACCTGCCTTGATAGATGAAGTGAAGTCTTTTGCTACAGATGCAATCAGGCTGACTTTGTCGCCGTCTACACCTGCAAGTACAATCACTGCATGGTCTAGTTTAGACTTGGTACTGTCGTGCAGGTTACGAAGAGATTTCGCATCCATACCCTGAACAGTGGTGATCAGTGTAGAACGACCTGCCACAGTCTGAACTTGGCTTAAAAGTTCAGCTGCCTGGAAGTTTGCCAACTTTTGGTTGAGCTGTTCAATCTGCTTCTGTAATGCGGATACATTTTCAACCGCAGTTTGAACACGCTCTACAGTTTGATCTTTTTGTGCTTTTAACAAGCTGTTAATCTGATGAATATCAGAATCTGCCTTTTGAACCAGCTCAAGCGCTTTCGTACCTGTCACTGCTTCAATACGTCGAATACCTGCGGCCACACCACTTTCAGAAGTGATTTTAAATAGACCAATATCACCTGTACGTTTAACATGAATACCACCACAGAGCTCAACCGAGAAGTTTTTCTCTTCAATAACCGAACCCATAGATAACACACGCACTTCGCTGCCATATTTCTCGCCAAACAGCATCATTGCACCTTTGGTTTTGGCAGTTTCAATATCCAGCAGTTCGGTAGTCACAGCAGTATTTGCAATAACCTCAGCATTAACAAGACGTTCGATTTGTTGAAGCTGCTCGAAAGTGACAGGCTGGTCATTGGCAAAATCAAAACGCAAAATGTCGGAAGCAACCAGAGAGCCTTTTTGCTGTACATGCGAACCCAGAATTTGGCGAAGCGCAGCATGCAACAAATGTGTTGCTGAGTGATTACGCGCAGTTGCTGCACGAAGTTCTGCTTTCACGGTTGCTTCTACATTTTGAGTAACTTTTAGGTTACCCATCGTCACGATGCCCTGGTGAACAAAAGCATTGCCAGATTTTTTAGTGTCCTGAACTTCAAAAATACCTGTTTCATTTTTGAAGATACCTGTATCACCAATCTGGCCGCCACTTTCTGCATAAAATGGCGTCTGGTTTAATACGATTAAAGCTTCGTCCCCTTCAGTGACTTCATCGACTAGAGTCCCATCTTTATAGATGGCAATAATCTGACCCTGACCTTCAGTGGCATCATAGCCACTGAACTCGGTTTCATCTTCAACTTTAACAATGCTATTATAGTCCACTGCAAACTTGCCTGCTTCACGCGCACGTTGACGCTGGGCAGCCATTTCTTTTTCAAAACCTGCCTCATCAATACTCAAGTCACGTTCACGTGCGATATCCGCTGTCAAGTCAACCGGGAAGCCATAAGTATCGTAAAGTTTAAATACAATTTCGCCTGGAATTATTGAGCCTTTTAGCTGAGTCAATTCACCTTCAAGAAGTTTTAAACCTTGCTCGAGTGTTTTTGCAAATTGCTCTTCTTCTTTGATCAGTGCAGCTTCGATACGTGCTTTATTGGCTTCAAGTTCCGGATAAGCTGTACCCATTACTTCAATTAGCGGCTGTAGCATTTTATAGAAGAATGTACCTGTTGCGCCGAGTTTGTTTCCATGACGTACAGCACGACGGATAATACGGCGAAGAACATAACCACGGCCTTCATTAGACGGGTTAACGCCGTCAGCAATCAGGAAACAGCAAGAGCGGGCATGATCTGCAACTACTTTTAAAGAAGCCGGGTACTGAACAGGTGTATTTTTTTCTTTAGCTTCGGCTTCAAGTGAAGCGGTATCTACACCAATAATTTCGGCAGCAGCTTTAAGTAAGTGCTGAAACAGGTCAATTTCATAGTTTGAATTAACATGCTGTAAAACTGCGGAAATACGTTCGAGTCCCATACCGGTATCCACAGAAGGTGCCGGAAGTGCATGTAAAACTCCGTCAGCAGTACGGTTAAACTGCATGAAAACGTTGTTCCATATTTCAATAAAGCGATCACCATCTTCTTCAGGAGTGCCTGGCAGGCCGCCCCAAATATGGTCACCGTGGTCATAGAAAATTTCAGAACATGGACCACATGGACCTGTATCACCCATTGCCCAGAAATTATCCGAAGCGTATTTTTCACCTTTGTTATCACCAATACGGATAATGCGCTCGGCATCCAGACCAATTTCCTTGTTCCAGATATCAAAAGCTTCATCATCAGTATGATAGACCGTTGCATATAAACGGTCTTTAGGAAGTGCCAGCCATTGCTCGCTGGTTAAGAATTCCCAGGCAAACTTGATGGCATCACGCTTAAAATAATCACCAAAAGAAAAGTTACCCAGCATTTCAAAGAAAGTATGGTGGCGGGCTGTGTAGCCTACATTGTCGAGGTCATTATGTTTACCGCCAGCACGTACACATTTCTGGCTAGAGACTGCTCGTACATAATCGCGTTTTTCCGCACCTAAAAAGCAGTCTTTAAACTGGTTCATGCCTGCGTTGGTGAAAAGCAGGGTAGGATCATTGGCGGGTACTAGTGAACTTGACGCGACACGTGTATGCCCTTGCGATTCAAAGTAACGCAAAAATGCTTCACGAATTTCAGCTGATGTCATAAAACGAGTACTCACAACCAAGTCACTCCTTAGTCTTAATTTGGTTAGGTACATCTAATTCTAAGGTCAAAAGGTGACAGCTTAGTGATTGATGTAAAGGTAAAACTTTAAAAAAACGCCAAATTATACCGGAAAATATAAGGGGCACCAACGCTTTTACCATCAAAATAGCGATAAAACCAGGATTATTCAAAAATGCTGTGTCCAAGTACAAGCTGGATGTTTTAACATAGGCATCGTTCTTTTACTGGGTAAAACAAGGATCTGTCATGCAGCGAGTGGCCATCAATGGTTTTGGGCGTATCGGTCGGAATGTACTGCGTGCCTGGTTTGAAAACCCGAAAGCCTTTAATTTTGATATTGTAGCCATTAACGATGTTGCTGATGTAGAAACTCTGGTTCATCTGTTCAGGTATGATACTACTCACGGCCGTTTTGCTGGGAATGTAGAAATATCACAGAAAAATGAACAGATTGTGCTAAATCTTTCTGCCGGTACAAAAACACTCAATGTGCGTGTATTAAATATCGCGGAACCGGCAGCGCTTCCATGGCAGCAGCTTAATGTTGATGTTGTACTGGAATGTACCGGACTATTCCGTTCACGTGAGGCAGCTACCCGACATATTAAGGCTGGTGCGAAACGCGTTATTATAGGTGCTGCACCTTTTGATACGGTGGATGCTGCAATTGTATATGGGGTGAATCACCATGAAATTAAAGCCAGTGACCAGATTATCTCTAGCGTGTCTTGTACCACCCAGGCTTTAGTGCCACTCGTCAAGATTATTGATGACGCATTTGGCATAGATACAGCGATGATGACCGAGATTCATGCCGTCACTGCAGACCAGACCGTACTGGATAAAGCTCATCGCGATCTGCGTCGTGCCCGGGCATCAGGTCAGAATATTATTCCTACTACATCTAGTGCATTGGGGGCCTTAAAACGGGTTATGCCCAAAATGGAAAACCGGATTGAGGGCTATTCGATTCGTGTACCTACAATTAATGTCGCGGCTATTGATCTGACCTTTATTTCGCATACCCCTATTACAGTACATAAAATTAATGAAGTATTAGTCAAATCCGCGCAATATGATTATGCCCAGATTATGGCGGTGACCGATGAGCCCCTGGTTTCAAGTGATTTTAACCATTCACCTTATTCATTAATTGTCGATCTATCACAGACTCTGGTGGTCGGGCACCAGGCCAAAGTATTTGCCTGGTATGATAACGAGTGGGGATATGCCAACCGTTTGCTGGATTTATGCCAGTCTTTTGAATAACAGATATATAGGATGAATTAAGAAGGACTACCCGCAAAATATTTACAACACGGCCTTTAACTTTTTCTTGGGGATAATACGATGTTTTTACTGATGTGGGCTTTTATTGCTGTATTAATAATTGCGGTCATTTTTCTGTTCTGGCTAAACTTTCGCAAAGAACAGAATATGGAAACGGACTTGGATCAGCAACACCATTTGGAAGAAAAAATTGTTCTTCTGGAAGGGAATCTGAAACGTACGCTAGAAATCATGCAGGAACTGGTTAAAAGTGTACATGCTGATCGTGAAATTCTTAGCCAGACCGTAACTAAACTAAATGCGCTCGAACAACAAAATGCAGAGTTGGTGATTTTGCTTAAAAAATACCAGGCTTTGCTTGGAAAGACTGAACTAAAATAAAAGAGTAAAATTGATAATTTATATTTAAAACAGACTTTATAATTTTGAATTTTCAAAAATTCATTTTGTGCTTTGAAGTCTGATACAAAATATAAAGTGTAGTTGCTCTCTGTATGAAAAGTTTAGACAGTAGAGTAAAAGCTCGGTAAAAGTCTCTGTTTTATTTCATTAAACATAAAAATTAGGCCAAACTTAGAAAGCTTTTATAAAACTGAAAAACTCTGGTGCATGACTGAAATGATCGTGCTAAGATAGGAGAAATCGGGTGTGTTCCCGATTTTTTTATGCGGATCATTTCCGCGCTGACAAGAATTTAGGTTTACCGCATGCCCATTTCAGAGACATGGTTATTACCTGATGGTGTAGCTGATGTATTGCCAGAACAAGCGCAAATAATTGAAAAACTGCGCCGTAAAGCTTTAGATTTCCTCGTCTCACGAGGTTATCAGTTAGTCTATACACCTTTTATAGAATATATCGAATCTCTATCTTCTCTTTCAGAAGCAAATCAAGACCTGGACCTTGCCACTTTCAAGGTAATTGACCAGTTAACAGGCCGGTTACTGGGTATACGTGCAGACATGACTCCGCAAGTAGCCCGTATTGATGCACATGTGCGTCCGGTAGAAGGTGTAGCTCGCTATTGCTACGCAGGTACTGTCTTGCATACTAAACCTCAGGGTTTTAGTGCCACCCGTGCACCGCTGCAACTGGGTGCCGAGCTTTTTGGTTCAGAAAGTATAGATGCTGATGTTGAAATGGTTGACCTGATGATCAGCCTGATTCAGAAAGCTGGCCTGACTGATGGTATTCACCTGGATCTGGGCCATGTAGGACTGTTCCGTAGTCTGGTAAAACAAGCGGCCTTAAATAAAGCTACTGAACATCAACTTTCGGATTTATACCAGCGCAAAGCTCTACCGGAGCTGGCAGAATTTACCCAAACACTTCATTTTGGTTCAGATTTCTATGCACTTGGACGCTATGCCAGTGATCTGGGTGCTTTAGAAGCAAATTTAAGTGCTGAAATTTTAAAGAATGCAGCCTTTAAACAGGCATTTGATGCAGTGAAAACTACGCAGTCTGAAATTCAGGCACGCTGGCCGAACCTGCATATCGGTATCGACGTAGTCGAACTGCGTTCTTACCATTATCATACTGGTCTGATGTATGCCGTGTATGCGCCAAACCGTGCAGCACCACTGGCACAGGGTGGCCGTTATGATGGTATTGGTGAGCATTTCGGACGGGCGCGCCCTGCAACTGGTTTTAGCTGTGACTTATATGCTTTAAGTGCAGGCCAGTTTAATGAGTTAAGTATTGTTGTTGCCCCTAAAGGTACCGATACCGACTTGTTAAAGATGATTGAGCGGTTACGTACAGAAGGGCTGAGTGTAGTTCAGCTGCTTGGACAAGATGACTTGAGTTCTGTGCCAAATGCAACACACCAGTTAGTGCAAGTTGCAGGTCACTGGAATCTCGAAAAAATTTAATCGCCTGTTTGAATGTTCATGTCATTCGAACTGGTTTTCAATTTTAACAGCATGATGTAATGAGGCTATTATGGGCAAGAATGTTGTGGTACTTGGTACCCAATGGGGCGACGAAGGTAAAGGTAAAATCGTCGATCTGCTCACTGATCAGGCGGCTGCAGTTGTTCGCTATCAGGGTGGACACAATGCGGGCCATACACTAGTGGTCGGTGGTAAAAAGACTGTTTTACACCTCATTCCATCAGGAATCTTGCGTGAAAATGTTCTGTGCCTGATTGGTAATGGTGTGGTGCTTTCTCCAGCAGCACTAATTGAAGAAATGAGTATTCTGGAAAAAGAAGGCGTACCGGTAAAAGAGCGCCTGCGTATTTCTCCTAACTGCCCACTTATTTTGCCTAACCATATTGCCCTTGACCAGGCACGTGAGAAAAAACGCGGTAATGCTAAAATCGGCACGACCGGTCGCGGTATTGGACCTGCGTATGAAGACAAGGTTGCACGTCGTGCCATCCGCGTTGCTGATCTGGTACGCGGTGGCGAAGCACTTAAAGCCCAACTGACTGAGCTTCTGGATTATCATAATTTCCAGTTAACTCAATACTATGGTGTTGAAGCTGTAAATCTTGAAGATGTACTTACACTTTGTGATCAGTGGCGTGAAGTTATTGCTCCGTTAGTTGTGGATGTAACTACTGAACTGCACAACTACCGTAAAAATGGTGAGAACATCATGTTCGAAGGTGCACAAGGTTCTCTGCTTGATGTAGACCATGGTACATATCCGTTTGTGACCTCATCAAATACTACCGCTGGTGGTGTAAGTTCAGGTTCAGGTCTGGGGCCTTTGCATTTAGATTATGTATTAGGCATTACTAAAGCTTATACCACACGTGTAGGTGCAGGACCGTTCCCAACTGAACTGGTTTATGATGCCGCTGCTGATAAGGGCGATGCAATTGGTAAACATCTGGGCACTGTCGGTCATGAGTTTGGTGCTTCTACTGGACGTCAGCGCCGTTGTGGCTGGTTTGATGCTGAAATCCTGCGCCGTTCTGTTGATGTAAATTCGCTTTCAGGTATTTGCCTGACTAAGCTTGATGTACTGGATGGTCTGGAAGAAGTAAAAATCTGTATAGGCTATGAAAATACAGATTCTGGTTGTGTAGGTTCATCTGATGCACTGGCATATGAAAACCTGAAACCTATTTACGAATCTATGCCGGGCTGGACTGAGTCAACAGTGGGGGCTACCAGTGTTGATCAGCTTCCTGCCAATGCAGTCGCCTATATTAAACGTATTGAGCAGCTGATTGAATGTCCGATTGACATTATTTCAACTGGTCCGGACCGTGCAGAAACTATTGTATTGCGCCATCCGTTTGATGCCTAAATAATAAACGGTTAAAAGCCTCGCTTCAGCGGGGCTTTTTTTGCATATAAGCTATTCACCGACTAAAGTCGTGCTGTAAAAAATATACAGGCTGATTAATCTGCCTTTTAAAATCTTTAGTTGAATATGTTCAGGAAAGAAAATGCAAAGTAACACGTCTAAGACCATGTTTTACTCATTGCTTTTTGCCATTGGCGGCGCACCCACATTAGCGATGTGGATGATTTACATACAGACTAATGGTGCTCTTGAACAACACTGGACAACTTTACTGGCTTTATCTTTTGTACTGGCTGCGATCATTGCGCCTCTCATCCTGATTCAGAATTTTTATATATTATGGAAGCGAAAAAAAGTTGATATTGAGGACAAGATTGAGCCAATTGCCCACTTTTATTTTGTACTGGATCTGGTGTGTTTAGTATCATGGATTCTTATCAGTTTTCTCTAATAATTCTATCCGGTTAAGATGAACTGGTTTATTTGAGATAGATCTTGAGAATAATAGGAAATAATGGAAAACAAGCAATAAGCTCATTTTGTAAACCAAGACATGAGTGATATTAACGAAAACATCATGCCTTAAGCAGTTTAAACACTGATGCGCTTAGTCATTGGCTCTAAAGAATACCTTTATAATCAAAAAATACTAATTACATAAATCCTATGATTATGAAGCGTTTATATATTTTAAGGTGATGACGCTTTCAATATAATGCATCTGTTTATATTGAGGATGACCGTGTCATCCATGTGGAGAGCATTATAATGAACAACAAAATTCTACTCAGCTTTTTTGCTGCTGGTGCAGTGACATTATCAGGATGTAGCACACTTGCTGATTTTGCCGGCGCAGATACTGCGACCCTAAATGCAACAGCCGCACAAAGCTATAACCAAATGGTGCAGGAAGCACGTGCTAAGAATCAGCTAGATACGTCTTCAAGTACCTACCGTCGTGTAAATACTGTATTTAACCGTTTGCGTCCGTATGCTGACCAGATGAACCAGACTGGTGTGAAATTTGATTGGCAGCTAACTGTTTTGAAATCTGACCAGATTAATGCCTATGTTGCACCAGGCGGTAAGGTGGTGGTCTATACCGGTATTGTCAACAAGCTTAACCTGACTGATGCAGAAATTGCTGCAGTTATGGGGCATGAAATGGTCCATGCCCTTGAAGAGCATGCTAAAAGCAAGATTGGTGCACAGGCTTTAACTGGTTTGGCATTAAATGTAGGCAAGGCTTATGCGGGTGATGCTATTGGAAGCCTAGGTTCAGCAGCGCTTGACTTGGGTGCTCAGGTAGGCGTGGGTTTACCCTATTCACGCAGTCTGGAAAGCCGTGCCGATCAGGGTGGTTTAATATTAATGGCACGTGCTGGCTATAATCCGCAAGCTGCAATTACCTTATGGGAAAAAATGAACAAGCTTGAAGGGGCAGGTGGCTCTTCATGGTTATCGACGCACCCATCAAATGGTGAGCGTATTGCTGCAATGCGTAAGAATCTGCCAGCAGCACAGGCAATTTATAATCAGCGTAAATAAAATTGATTTTATAAAAAGGATGCCACGGCATCCTTTTTTTATTGGGCTGCGTTAAGGTGCCGGATTAGGTTGCTGCTTATGAATTTCTTCTATACCTTTCAGAATTTCTGGACTCAAATCTATTTTAAAGGCATCTATATTTTCTTTAAGCTGGTCTAGATTGGTTGCGCCAATAATTGTTGAGGTGACAAAGAACTGCTGCTTAATAAATGCCTGTGCTAGCTGGGTTAATGTTAACCCATGCTTTTCTGCAAGCAAAGCATACTGTTCGGTGGCCCACTCGGATTGCAGGTTAGAGTAGCGTGAAAAACGCGAGTAGAGTGTTACCCGTGCATTTGCAGGTCGTGCGCCATTGCGGAATTTGCCAGTCAGATAACCGAATGCCAGGGGAGAGTAAGCCAGTAAGCCGACACCTTCATATTGGGCAATCTCTGCCATGCCAATTTCATAAGTGCGATTTAATAAATTATAGGGATTTTGAACACTTACAAATTTTTCTAGTCCCATTTTTTCCGCTAATTGTAAAAATTTCATGGTCCCCCATGGGGTTTCATTGGAAAGGCCAATATAGCGGATACGACCTTTCTTAATTTCATCATTTAAGGCAGTAAGTGTCTCTTCTAGTGGAGTAACCTGGTTAGATAGTTCTACATGCTGGTTACCATAACCAAGTTGACCAAAAAAATTGGTCGGACGCTGTGGCCAGTGTAATTGGTACAGATCGATATAATCAGTTTGTAATCTTTGTAGGGATTGGTCTAGTGCAGTAGAAATGTCTGAAGCAATAAAACGGGTATTACCATCACGAATATGACTACCGCCTTGAGAAGGGCCTGCAATTTTAGAAGCCAAGAATAATTTATCACGGCCGCCATGCTGGGAAATCCAGTTACCAATAATACGTTCAGTGGCACCTTGGGTTTCTGGTTTAGGCGGAACCGGATACATTTCTGCAGTATCCCAGAAGTACAGACCTTGTTTTAAAGCATATGCCAACTGTTGGAAAGCTTCGGACTGGGTATTCTGCTCACCAAAAGTCATGGTACCTAGGCAGATTTCTGGTAATTTAATCCCTGTCTGGGCAAGTGGATGAAATTTCATAACGATCCCTTTAAAAGTCTGTTATTAGCATAATACAAGGTATAGAGATAGCTCACTTGGTCTTAAGGTTAGTTAAGCGTTGCCTGATCTATAAATTCTGGATGAAAAAATAGTACTCGACACAATAATGAGAAATAGATAACTAACTGGCCGATAGTATGAGAATAGCTCATAGAATATTTACCAAGAAAAAGGCAAATCCGAAGATTTGCCTTTAATTCAATAGATAAAAACTAGAGTTTATTCTTCATCTTCAGTATCAAAATCTGAGGCAGATGATTCATTATTCTGTTCAAGTGAACTATCAAAGATCAGTATCGCTTTACCTTCTGTTTCAATCATACCTTGCTCCTCAAGAGTTTTGAGGACACGGCCAACCATTTCACGTGAGCAGCCCACAATACGGCCGATTTCCTGACGGGTAATACGGATCTGGCGGCCATTAGGTAAAATCATGGCCTCAGGCTGAGATGCTAAATCAATCAGGCAGCGCGCAATTCGTCCAGACACATCAATAAAAGCCAGATCAGTTACTTTACGTGTAGTGTTTTTCAGGCGGCGTACGAGCTGGGCAAATACTGCATAGCTTAAATCGGGAAATTGTTTACTCAGTTCATGAAAATTCTCATAACTAATTTCTGCAATTTCACACATCTCCCGGGTACGAACCTCAGCTGTACGTTGTGGATTGGCTTCAAAAAGCCCCATTTCTCCGAAAAAGTCACCTGGATTTAAATAGGCTACCACAATTTCACGGTCATCATCTTCGCGCAGTACAATAGAAACAGAACCTTTAAGGATGAGATATAAAGATTTGGATTCTGTACCGGCATCAATAATGGTAGTACGTTTTGGAAATCTGTTAATTTTTGCTCGTTTTAGTAGTGCTTTCACCGATTCAGGTAGTTGACCTGGAGAAAGGGCGTCAGTACTGAGTTGTGAAAAATTAGAATTCATGCCTAGAGTTCCGAAGGGGATAATAAGAAGATCGCACAAGACCTAAGATGAACTTGTCACACAGCAGAGATGAAATTCCTTATCAACTCGTTTTATGTTAGTGTACAGGTACTTGGTAAATTTATAGCTTTTTTTAGGTAGTTGCAATGCAAACAAGTGTTCATTGGCTAGAGAATGTTGCTTTCGAAGCTAAATCTGAAAGTGGTCATAGTGTCGTCATGGATGGGTCAGCGGAATATGGTGGAGAGAACCGTGGACCGCGCCCGATGGAACTTATCCTGATGGGATTGGGTGGATGTGCTTCATTTGATATTGTGACGATTCTGAAAAAATCTCGCCAAGATATTCAGGACGTGGTGTGCCAGCTTAAAGCTGAACGTGCTGATACCATTCCTGCTGTGTTTACCAAAATTCATCTGCACTTTGTTGTGACAGGTAAAGATATAAAAGAAAAACAGGTTGCCAAGGCAGTTGAGCTTTCTGCTGAAAAATACTGTTCTGCCAGTAAAATGCTTTCCGACGGCGGCGTAGAAATTACTCACGATTATGAAATTATTGAAACGGTTTAAGCAGTCTAGACTGCCTGAATCAGCATGCCGGTTTTTACCGGCATTTTTTTATTGTTTATTTTTATGAAAAAGAACTCCCTATACTTGAAACCTTCATGATGTGAGCTCATATTATAACTGAAATCTAATGTTTTTGTTTTAATAAGCTTTTGAAAAATATATATAATTCTGTTTGAATTTTACAAAAGTGTTCCCATCTATTACTCAAGTACAGAATTGTTGTGAGGAATAACAAGAATGCGATTCGAAAAATTTACTAACCGGTTACAACAGGCTCTATCTGATGCCCAGTCTCTAGCAATGGGTAAAGATCATACTGCAATTGACAGTATCCATATTTTGGCAACTTTAATTGAGGAACCTTCCAACTTAAGTTTGCTACAACAGGCAGGTGCCAATCTTCGTGAACTACAGCAACGGCTTGAAAAAGCCTTCAATGATGCGCCAGTGTTATCTAACCCTACTGGAGATATTAATTTAAATCCTGATGCTGTAAAAATATTAAATCTGGCTGACCGTTATGCACAAAAGGCAGGAGATGAATTTATATCTACCGATTGGGTCATGCTGGCACTAGCAGAGTCAGGAAATAGTAAAACTATTTTAAACGGCGTGGGCGTAACTGCAGAGACGCTACGCCCTGTAATTGAAAAAATTCGAGGTAGTGAGAAAGTCATGAGTAATAATCATGAAGAACAACGCGACTCATTAAATAAATATACCATTAACCTCACTGAACGTGCACTGGCCGGAAAACTTGATCCGGTTATTGGCCGTGATGATGAGATTCGTCGTACGATTCAGGTCTTGTCACGACGTACCAAAAATAACCCGGTACTGATCGGTGAACCCGGAGTAGGTAAGACAGCCATTGTAGAGGGCTTGGCTCAGCGTATTGTAAACGGTGAAGTCCCAGAAAGCTTGAAAGATAAACAGGTACTGTCTTTAGACTTGGGTTCACTTCTGGCTGGTGCAAAATATCGTGGTGAATTTGAAGAGCGCCTGAAAGCGGTTTTAAATGACCTGGCTAAACAAGAGGGTCGGGTGATCCTGTTTATTGACGAGTTACATACACTGGTAGGTGCAGGTAAAACCGATGGCGCCATGGATGCAGGTAATATGCTCAAACCTGCTCTAGCTCGTGGTGAGCTGCGTTGTGTGGGTGCTACTACACTCGATGAATACCGTCAGTATATTGAGAAAGATGCGGCACTTGAACGTCGCTTTCAGAAAGTTCTTGTAGATGAACCAAGTGTAGAAGATACCATCGCAATTTTGCGTGGTTTAAAAGAACGTTATGAAGTGCATCACGGTGTCAAAATTTTAGACTCGGCGATTATTGCTGCAGCGAAAATGTCGCATCGTTATATTACTGACCGGCAGCTGCCGGATAAAGCCATTGACCTGATTGATGAGGCAGCTTCACGAATTAAAATGGAGCTGGACTCTAAGCCTGAAGCTTTGGATAAGCTGGACCGTCGCCTGATTCAACTGAAAATGCAGCTTGAAGCCGTTAAGAAAGATGAAGATGCTGGAAGTAAGTCCGAAGTCAACTATCTGGAAAAACAGATTGAAGAAGTTCAGAAAGAATATAACGATCTTGAAGAAGTATGGAAGGCTGAAAAAACGCTGGTAGAGGGAACCAAAAAAGCACAGGTGGAGCTGGATCAGGCTCGGGTTGCTTTAGAAAAAGCCCAACGTGAAGGAGACTGGGCTGAAGCCAGCCGTTTACAATATGGTGTTATTCCGGAATTGCAAAAACAGCTTGAGCAGGACGAAGTGATTGAAGACCACGAAGAGCCTAAATTGCTGCGTAATAAAGTGACTGATAATGAGATTGCAGAAGTCGTCAGTGCTGCTACAGGTATTCCTGTCGCGAAAATGCTGCAAGGTGAGCGTGAAAAACTGCTGCATATGGAAGAATTTTTGCATAATCGCGTAGTTGGGCAGGATGAAGCTGTAGTTGCGGTATCTAATGCTGTTCGTCGCTCACGTGCCGGATTGTCAGATCCAAACCGTCCAAGCGGATCATTCCTGTTCCTTGGCCCAACGGGTGTAGGTAAAACAGAATTAACTAAAGCTTTAGCGAATTTCTTGTTTGATAGTGACGATGCCATGATCCGGATTGATATGTCTGAGTTTATGGAAAAACATTCAGTCAGCCGCTTGGTAGGCGCACCTCCAGGTTACGTAGGTTATGAAGAAGGGGGGGTATTGACTGAAGCAGTACGCCGTAAGCCTTATAGTGTTATTCTGTTTGATGAAGTCGAGAAGGCTCATCCAGATGTCTTTAATATTTTATTACAGGTACTGGACGATGGCCGACTGACTGACTCGCAAGGACGAGTGATTGACTTTAAAAATACTGTCATTGTAATGACTTCGAATCTGGGCTCACAAGATGTTCGGGAACTGGGTGAAGGCGCCAGTGATGAAGAAATGCGTTCTGTGGTTATGAATGCAGTAAGCCATCATTTCCGTCCGGAGTTTATTAACCGGATCGATGAGCTAGTGATTTTCCATTCACTGAAAAAATCACAGATTCGTGGTATTGCTGACATTCAACTGGAACGTTTACGTTCACGTCTGGCTGAACGCGATATGAGCTTGACAATAGATGATACAGCCTTTGATCTGTTAATTGATGCAGGTTTCGACCTGGTGTATGGCGCGCGTCCATTGAAACGTGCTATCCAGTCACAGGTAGAAAATACTTTGGCACAAAAAATTCTCTCTGGTGAATTCCAGGCTGGAGATAATATTTTGATCAAAGGGGAACATGGTCATCTTGAGTTTGATAAGCTCAAACTTAACTAAATTTGTATAAAAAGGCCCACATTGAATGTGGGCTTTTTTATTTTATACATAACTTTATCTAGATAAAATTTAATTTACTGGATAATGCTGGATTTTCCAGGCACGGTGGATTTTCTGATTGCGTTTGAAATCCGGCCCGATAGTCTCCTGAGTGATTTCTTCAATATTAAACATGGCTTCAATTTCTTCATCCATCTCGAAACCACGGTAATTATTTGAAAAATAAAGCGTACCTTCGGTTGTAAGACGGTTCATGGCACGTTTAAGTAATGAAACATGGTCACGTTGTACATCGAAGGTTCCGTAGAACTTCTTCGAGTTTGAGAAAGTGGGCGGATCAATAAAAATCATATCATACTGTTCATGGCCTTCTTTAAGCCACTCAAAACAGTCACTGGCAAAGAACTGGTGCTGCTGGTCAGGATGGTCAACAGTTAAGCCGTTTAAAACAAAATTTTCTTTAGACCAGTTTAAGTAGGTATTTGACAGGTCTACACTGGTTGTACTGGCTGCCCCGCCGAGTGCAGCATGCAGGCTGGCTGTAGAAGTATAACTGTACAGATTCAGGAAGTGTTTACCTTTAGCCTCACGTGCAATACGTAGGCGCATTTGACGGTGGTCGAGAAACAGTCCGGTATCTAGATAATCTGTCAGGTTCACTAAAATTCTGGCTTGTCCTTCCTGAACAATAAACCGTTTGGACGCCGTACTCTGCTTTTCATACTGTGCTTTACCTGCTTGACGGGCACGAGTTTTAATAAATATTGCATCACGCCCCAGGCCCGTCACTGTCCGGATAGCGGCAAGTGCCAAATTAAAGCGTTTCTTGGCTTTTTCCGGATCAATCGTTTTTGGTGGAGCATATTCCTGCACATGCAAACGGTCACCGTACAAGTCAACTGCAACGTTAAAATCAGGCAGATCTGCATCATAAAGACGCAGGCAGAACACACGATCCTTGGTTGCCCATTTTTTCAAGGTTTGCATATTTTTTTGCAATCGATTAGCAAAATCTTGAGCACCTTCAATTTCTACATTTTGAGGCTGCCATTTTTCTAAGAAAGGTACGTTATCGGATGCAGGTTTGATCGTTCCAAAACGAATATAAATTGGCAGCTTACCATTCATCAGGCGTAGAGTTTCAGGATGCTCAAATGCCAGAACATCTGCCTGTTCTACTTGTGCTGCAATTACTGCTGCATACTGGTTAGGAAAGTGTTTCTGTAACTGGCCAGATAAACCGAGATAAAGTGCCCGGTTAGAAGCTTTCTCGCCTAAACGTTCGCCATATGGGGGATTGGTGACAATAAATGCAGTTTTTTCAGCTGCATCGAATTCAGGCCAGTCAGCAAGTGTACGTTCTTCTACCTGAATCTGTTCCAGCTGTTTCTCGAATCCGGCGGCAGCAATATTCTGGCGGGTAGCTTTAACCGCTTCCCAGTCCGCATCAAAAGCATAAAATTTAGGTAAAGGCTGTTCAAGTGCCTGCTCGTGGCGTTCTACTGCTTCGGCTTTAAGTGACATCCATAATTCACGGTCATGACCATGCCAGCCATTAAAGCCAAAACGGCGTACCAGGCCCGGAGCCCGGTCAGTCAGAATCATGAGAGACTCAATAATAAACGTACCTGAACCGCACATTGGATCTAAAATAATATCCGGCTTTCTTTTTTCAATACCAGCCTTGTGTAATATTGCTGCTGCCAGATTCTCTTTAATCGGTGCATCGGTCATATAGCGACGATAGCCGCGTTTATGCAGGGAATCTCCGGATAAATCCAAACAATAAGTATGTTCAGTTTTACCAGCCAATACGTATAAGGTAATTTCCGGTTGCTTAGTATCAATACTAGGACGGCGGCCTACTGCTTCCATAAAGGCATCGACTACACCATCCTTAACACGTAAGGTGGCAAACTGGGTATTGACCTTAATATCACGCTCTACGTGCAGACGGATAGCAAAAGTACTTTGAGGTGCAAAAATAAGTGACCAGTCAAAGCTAAGCGCACCATCATACAGTTCTTCAGCCACATCGCGGGCATCATGACTAAACTCGATTTCCTGGGTATGAATGGGTAACAATACGCGTGAGGCCAGACGTGACCACATACAGATATGGTAAGCAGTCTCCAGAGAACCTTGAAAAACTAACCGGCCTGGTTTGCGTTCTACATTTGACGCACCGAGTTGTGCGATTTCCTCTTCAAGCAAGAGCTCCAAACCATCAGCACAGGTGACCCAATAAGTAGATAAACGTTGCGATGCATTCATGCAAATTTCCAAACCAGACAAGCAAACGACAATTTTAACGTATTTTCGTTGTTTTAGGCGGATGATCTTAAGAAGTTATTTCAGAAATTGTTTATCTTCATTATCCCACGCATTATTAAAGAGAATGATTTCTCTTGATGAAGCTAAACAGGTTTAAACTTAATTCCTTTCATATTTTAAATTTCTGGTATGTATCTTGCTAAATTCTTGAGCATATTAGTGTTTATTTGCCATACAAGCAGATGTACTAACCATGTACAAAACTGACTTAATATTTTTTAAAATAAAACAAGGGGATTTTATGAATATTTTATCTTCAAATCACAGTGATATTTTTTCTATCGCAACTTTAATTTATACACGCTTACGCCGTGTATCTGGACGCGTAATTGATGTGATGTATATGGTGGAAAGTGAAAGCTACACTCAGTATGTCATGGAGTTGGCCAAGAAAACGCAGGATGCAGAACTCATCCGTTTGGTAACACGTCTCTCTGCTCTAGTTTGTCCGCCAATCATGGCAGAGGTGGAAGCACAAAATAATGAAGAGAGCACTGAGTTGTTTGATAGAGAGGTGACGAAAGAGCCAGATTATCAGGCGCAGGTAGCTCATCATTATATTGGTGCACTCAGATAATAATGCTCTAAACAGGGAAGTTTTAAGACTTAATCTGGATTTTAATTTAAATAAAGAAAAATAATTTCTTAATATGAAGAACTGATTTAATTTATCTTTTTGAAATAGCTGGTTAATAGTTCATAAAATAAATAATTCTACTAAAAATTTTGAAAAATCTGGCTGCCCAAACTGAGGGAGAATCTATATAATGCATTAACTTAACGTCTAAGGAATCTCTCATGCATTTGGCTGCACTGCATACGCCGAGTCAGATTCAGCTCAATCAATACGGTCATCTTAAACATTTTCTGACCATTGAAGGCCTTTCCCAGCAAACCCTCATAAAAATTCTCGATACTGCTTCTTCCTTTTTTAGTGATCAAAATCAACTCATAACCTCACCTTTACTCGAAGGCCGTACGGTCATGAACCTATTTTTCGAGAACTCAACCCGCACCCGCACAACTTTTGAAGCTGCTGCTAAACGTTTATCAGCCAATGTGCTAAATATTGATATCGCCCGTTCCAGTACATCTAAAGGTGAAACCCTGCGTGATACGCTGTGGAATCTTGAAGCAATGGCGGCCGATCTTTTTGTTGTACGCCATTCATCTTCAGGTGCTGCACATTTTATTGCGAAAGATGTGTGCCCGAATATCGGGATCATTAACGCGGGAGATGGACGTCACGCCCATCCCACCCAGGCTATGCTGGATATGCTTACGATCCGTCGTGAAACTGCCCGGCCATTTGAAGAGTTAAGTGTTGCCATTATTGGTGATATCAAACATTCACGGGTAGCACGTTCGGATGTAGCCGCGCTACAGACCTTAGGCTGTAAAGATATCCGCGTCATTGCGCCGAATACCTTATTACCTTTTGGCTTTAAGGAATTTGGTCCGGAAGTCCGACTTTTTAATAACATGGATGAAGGCGTAAAAGATTGCGATGTCATTATTGCACTTCGCATCCAAAATGAACGTATTGATTCACCTGCACTTTCTTCACAGTCTGAATTTTATAAAATGTATGGACTGAATGAAGACCGGCTGGCATTAGCAAAACCGGATTGTATTGTCATGCATCCAGGCCCAATGAACCGTGGCGTAGAAATCGACTCCAGCATCGCTGATGGTCCGCAGTCAGTAATCTTGCGTCAGGTGACCAACGGTATAGCAGTACGTATGGCTGTGCTGGCACTAACAATGCAAGGGCAGTTAGAAGAGAAAGGTTTGATTGAAGCGTTGGCGATATAAGGGTAAAGAAATGAGTATTGTCAAAATTGAAAATGTACGCGTTCTTGACCCGATCGCCAAAACTGACAGGATTGAAACAATCTTTTTGCAAAATGGTACGCGTGTCGATGCCAGTGATGATGTCGAAAGAACTATTAATGGACAAGGTAAATGGCTTATGCCAACTATGGTTGACCTGTGTGCACGTTTGCGCGAACCGGGTCAGCAGCAGCATGGGACATTAAAATCTGAAGGCCGGGCTGCACGTCATAATGGTATTTTGCATGTGATTACACCGCCAGACTCCAAGCCGATTGTTCAGGATAATGGCTCGCTGATCCATGGCTTACAAGAGAAAGCTATGTTAGATGGTGGTATTTATCTGCATATTATCGGTGCACAGACTCAAGGTCTAAATGGTAAGCAGCCTGCTAATATGGCGGGTCTGAAAAAAGGTGGATGTACTGCAGTTTCTAATGCTCATGCACCTTTTGAGAATGATGATGTAGTTATCCGTACCTTGGAATATGCAGCGGGTCTGGATATGACCGTTGTGTTTTATGCTGAAGAGCCACAAATTGCCAAAGATGGCTGTGCCCATGAAGGTTTTGTCGCTTCACGCCAAGGCTTGCCTATGATTCCGGTTATGGCAGAGACCGTCGCTATTGCTAAATATCTGCTTATGATAGAGGCAACCGGAGTACGTGCCCATTTTGGTCTGCTGTCTTGTGGCGCATCTGTTGAACTGATCCAGATTGCTAAGGCCAAAGGCTTACCTGTAACTGCTGATGTTGCCATGCACCAGTTGCATTTAACTGACCAGTTAACAGATGGATTCAATTCACTGGCGCATGTACGTCCTCCTCTACGCTCAGCACAGGATAAGGAACTATTACGCCAAGGCTTGAAATCGGGAATAATTGATGCCATTTGTACGCATCATGAACCCTTATCCGGTTCTGCTAAAATGGCGCCGTTTGCAGAAACCTTGCCGGGAATCAGTGCATTTGATACTTATATTCCGTTTGGTATCCAGCTGGTTAAAGAAGGCCTGTTCAGCCCGTTAGAATGGGTAGAAAAAGTAACGCTGGAGCCGGCACGAGTAGCCAATATGGTAAAACGCTGGCAGTCAGAATCAGGCTGGGTACTGGTTGATCCTGATCTGGAATGGACAGTCAGTAAGGAAAATATGCTGTCTAAAGGTAAAAATACACCACTGATTCAGCAAAAGGTGCAAGGTAAGGTTGTAGAAATATTCCTGCCTTAAACAGAATGATATGGAAGAAATAGAAAAGCCAGCATAAGCTGGCTTTCTTATTGAGTTTTTCAGTGATTTATTAAAATTTCTATAACATTTTGTTATTTCTAAAGAGTTTCGCTAGTAACCGTATTAATATTCAGCATAGTATAAAAAACAGCTTATTTTAAATGCATTAATTCCAATAATAATGCCAATAAAAGAGAGAATGATGATGAGTATAAATTTTATTGAATTATTGAGGCAAAAGGTTTCAGCTATTGTTCTAGAAGGTGAGACCACTTATCTGGTAGAAAAGTCTGATGCACTGGCACAATTTTATCCAGTTTTACTGGCCATTTTAAAAGCTCGGCCTGAGCTGATACCTTCTTTAGAAAACCAGTTAAATCCGACTCTAAATGAATTATTCGGACATCATATCGCTCTTAAAGAACAATTTTTAAATCAGGTAAGTGGTAGTATTCCTCATCTCGAAACCGAGCGCATATTAAACCAGTCTATTACACCGACAATGGCTGTTTTAATCGAAGAGGCGGGTAGTCCAGACCCGGAAGCGATCAGACATCTGCTTTATACTCATCAGGATATTATTCTGGCAGTATTACCACACTGGGCAATGGCGCTATTAGCCGGTCTAGGTATTAATCCTGCCGCAGGGGAAACTCTTTATCAGGCGCCACGGGAACCAGATCCGGTCATTATAGAGGATCGAAGAACCAATGTTTTATGGCCATTGATTGGTATTGTTGTTTTAGCAATTCTGGCAGCATTGATGCTCAGGGCGTGTGATGATGATCAAGAGACTGATCAGCAGGCTGTAGTCAATGGAACCCAGCCAGCATACTTTCAGTTAACCACTGGAGATGAAGGTGAGTTGATTACCTGCCAGATAAGAATCAGTGATTTAAAATATGTAGATATTTTACAAGGCGAGGTTAAGTATACTTTTAGTCATCCTTCTGGTTGTGGTGTAGATACCCAGTCTATCTATTATGCAAGTTTTATGAATCAGGATGCTTTACCAAGCGTATTGAAAATCGTACAGGGTGTACCAAATTCTTCAATTACCTGGACAGGTAAAGAAATTAATATCCAGTCTTCCCGTAATAGTGATGCACAGAGTCTGGTTAGTCAGATTCGCTTGCTCGTACCAGATATGACTATCACCACCCAGCAACCCGTTGCCAACAATCCTCCGCCAACCCATGCTGGAATTACAGATGCTGAACGTACCTTATCACAAATTAATCCTGATAATATTAAACCACTAGATATAGCTACCGCACTGAATCTTGAAGTAATTCATTTTGCCAGCGGTTCTGCACAAGTACCGGATGTTAATAAACCGATTCTTGATCAGGCGGCTGCCCTGTTGCAACGTGTGCCAAATGTAGTCGTCACTGTAAAAGGTCACACCGATGCTGAAGGCAGTGAAGCTGTTAATAACAATCTGTCTGTACAGCGTGCTCAGGCTGTGGTGAATTATCTGGTAAGCCGAGGAGTGAGCCCAAGTAAGCTGCAAGCTTTAGGATATGGTCAGGACCAGCCGGTCACTGATAATGCAACCAGTCAAGGCAAATTTCAGAATCGCCGGATTGAGTTTGAAATTTTGAATACGGATACGGGTGTAGTTCGTGAAGTAAATGAACAAGGCGTTAAACCTGCTTCATGATTTTAATATTAGATAAAATGAATATTTTTAAAAAGGTCAGTTAAACTGGCCGTTTTATATCATTTGAATTTTCATATTTTAATGAAGATAAAAATTTAAAATAACGATTGATAGATTAAAGCAGATTTATTCTTAGTGTTTTATAAAGCGCTTTAATAATAAAATATAAAAAAGGTTTATATTATTTTATTAGTTTGAACTGTAAGTAAAAATAAGCATGAGAAATCTGGTCAATTACCTCAAAACTTGATTAAAATACGCCCCATAAAATTACAATACACTCTGGATTAAAGATGAAAAAATTATTAGCCCTATCAATGCTTTCATGTATTGCTGTATTAGGGGGATGTGATGGCTTTAAAAATAAAGATAAACAGGATCAGGCGGCTGTTCAGGATATGGCAGACTGGAGCTGTACCAATCAGGATAATCTGAACCAGATTCAAAAATACCTTAAAAGTGAATATTTAAAAGAAGTTGAAAAGAACCTCAGGCAGTCTGACTATTATGAAGCAGACCGGGAGCTTCTGGCTCAGATCAACCAGAGCTTAAGGTTTGAGGTTAAAAATGTGCGTACCGTGACCGAAGATCCTAAGAATGCGAATCAGTTAAACTGTGAAAGTCAGCTGGTTGTACATTTTCCAAAAGGCTTATTGCAACGTGCAGAAAATGCCTATCAGAAATACTTGGAAAACTGTGAAGAATGTGAGGGCGGAACGACTATAGCTGACTATCTGGAAGAAGGTGAATCAGGTTTATCCCTAAATAATAACCAGTTGCGCGGTACATTTTCTTATGACATTAGCAAGACTGACAAAGAAGGCTTGAGTCTGGATATTCCTAATCAGAACGCAGTCATCGATGGTGTGGTTTTTGTGACGGTAAAAGCAGTGCAATATGCAGCTTACGTCAAAGAAAATCAGGAAATTCAAAATTCTATCAAAGAATCTGTTCATGAGAATACTGTCCAGACTGAACTTGCACAAAAAGCAATGGATATCCGCAAAAAAGAACTGGATACTGAAAAACAGAAGCAGGTAGAACGTTTGAACCAGATTTGGGACAGTCTGACAGAGGAGCAGCGTACTCAGTTAAAGCAAGACCAGTCTAACTGGTTTGAAAAACGTGATGTAGATTGTAAGGTAATCTCGCAGAGAAGTGTTTATCAGATTCCTGAAGCAGAACGCGAGGTTTATCAAAAGCAGTCAAATTACTGGGATAAAGCCATGGAGCAGCAAAATCAGGATATGCAGTACACCAAATGCTTTAATCAGAAAACTGCTGAACGTAGTGTCTATCTCAATAACCTGTTTTAATGGATGACTGTTGAAAAGAAAAAGGGCGGATTGATTCGCCCTTTTTTTATTGGCATGCTAGAGCATTATTTTTCACTATCAGTCTTTTATGCGTATTAGTTTTATCGGTTCAGGCAAGGTAGCGACTCATCTGGCACGGGGACTTGCAAACCAGCATCAAATTGTTCAGGTGTTCAGCCGTAATCTGGTTCATGCCAGACAACTTGCAGAGCAATTCAATGCTGAACCAATTGACCAATATCATGATATCAATTCACAGATTGACCTGATAATTATTGCAGTAAGTGATCAGGCAATTACAGAAACAATTGTTCAGTTAGCTCCGTATTTATCAAGCAGTCTCGTCGTACATACATCCGGAAGTACTGCTTTAAATATCCTATCGCAACATTATTCTCATGCGGGTGTTCTATATCCGTTGCAGACTTTCAGTTTTGAACGTGAGATTGACTGGCAGGCTACTCCAATATTTATTGAGGCAACTGAAGCTAAAAATCTGGAAATTCTTAAATATTTGGCAAATAGCCTAAGTCAAAGGATATATAACTATTCTTCAGCCCAGCGTTTAAGTCTGCATCTCGCTGCCGTATTTGCCTGTAATTTTACTAACTATTGTTATGATCTGGCCAAACAGATAGTAGACCAGCAACAGGTAGATTTTTCGCTGCTTTATCCCTTGATCAGTGAAACTGCCCAGAAGGCACTGCAACATGATCCACATTTAATGCAAACTGGTCCTGCAGTGCGTGGAGATCAGAATATCCTTAATATGCATATGCAGCTACTTAATCACGCTGAGCGTGAAGATTTAAGGGAAATATACCAATTGATGAGTCAAAGTATTTTAAAATCACATCAATGTATTAAATAAAAATATTAAATTCGCTCAAACTTGGAGCAGTAAAAAAACAGGACCGAAGTATGGCAAAGGATTTTAATAGCTCCAAGGTTGTGAACACTTATAATGAGCACATCCGTAAACTGATTCCAGGTTATGAGTTGGTACATCAGCAAATTCAGGCTTTATTGAAAGCTTACATTGCCGGTAACCAAGTACACCTATTAATTATAGGTTGCGGTACTGGCTATGAGCTGGGTTATCTGCTTCAGCAATTTCCAGAGTGGAAATTTACTGCAATTGATATATCTGACACCATGCTTGATAAGGCCAAACAATATGTTCAACAGTTTGATGGCAATAATCGAGTAAATTTTATTCTGGGTGATATGAGTCAGCTAGATACTGATCAGAATTTTGATGCAGCCTTATCTATATTAGTCACACATTTTATTAGTTATACTGAGAAATCTAAATTTTTAAAACAGATCTATGAGACCTTAAAACCAGGCGGAATGTTTATAACTTTTGATCTGGTAAAAATAGTATCACTGCAGGAAAAACTCAGCTTAAAGTATATATGTGAAAATAACGGTCTCAGTGAAAAGCAGACTGAAACCATGCTTCAACGTTTAGAGGGTGATTTTTTCGCTTTGTCTGAACAGGAGACTTTCCAGCTTTTAAAACAGGCTGGCTTTAGCCAAGTCAAAAGATTTACCCAGCTTTTATGTTATGAGGGGTTTATTGCACAGCGTTAAGCTGGCGAATACTTTAATTCACCAGCTTGTTTTTTCAATCATTGAATCTTTTTAAAAATAAAGTCATTAATTTTGTGGCCCGCTTCAATACCACGGCGCTCAAATTTGGTTTGTGGACGCCAGTCCGGACGTGGATAACTATGACCTTTTCCTGCAAGGTTTTCCAGTCTAGGACGATTGTCTAGAACCTCAAGCATCCATTCTGCATAAGGTTCCCAGTCAGTAGCCGAGTGGAAGGTACCACCGAGTTCAAGCTTTTGTTCAACCAGTTCCATACGTTCATGAGCTACAAAACGGCGTTTGAAGTGGCGTTTTTTCTGCCAGGGATCTGGGAAATACAGCTGAATGCAGTTGATACTGTTATCTGGCATTTCACGCAGTACCTGAATAGCATCGGCATCCAGTAAACGCAGATTTTTTAGTCCTGCCATACCTGCCTCATAGACACATTGTGCTATACCGGGCACATGTACTTCAATCCCTATAAAATTACGCTCAGGATTGGCTTTGGCCATAAGCACTAGCGAACGGCCCATACCAAAACCAATTTCTACAGTCAGCGGGCGTTCAGGGTATTCAAAGTGTTGACGTAAGTCACCTACCGGATACTCTAAAATCAAATTACGATACTGTTCCAGAGCTGTGCGCTGTGAAGTATTTAGCGGTGAGGAGCGACGCATAAATGTCACAATTTCACGATGTTCAGGCAAATTGTCCAGTTCGGTAATTTGCGTTTCTAACTGATCGGTTGACATAATCTTGGCAGTACTAAAATCTGAAAATGCTATTTTAAAGACTGAAAAGGGCAAGTCAAATTTTTTGCACTCACTTAAGCTTAAAACATGCAGGTACTAAAAATAGCACTTTAAAACTTGAAAAATTATTGAATCTTCTCAATATTGTATAAAGTAAATTTTATTTCAATATTTACGCTTTTTTGCAATTTATAACTTTGTTGACTTGAAAGTCTTTATGAAGCGTTTTAAAACATTATGAGTTAAATAACAAGGATCATATATGAAGCTTTATTATTCTCCAGGTGCATGTTCACTCGCAGCGCATATTATTTTAAATGAAATTAATGTTGATTTTGATTTAGAGCGAGTGAATTTAAAAACTCATAAAACAGAAAAAGGTACTGATTATTACGAAATCAATCCAAAGGGTTATGTGCCTGCGCTTGAGATCAATCCGGGTCTAATTTTAACTGAAAATGTAGCCATTCTTCCTTTTCTTGCCCAGCATGACCCAAAACAGGATCTAATTCCGCCATCAGGCATGGGACGTGCCAAAGTACTTGAATGGCTGGGATATCTGAATTCTGAACTGCATGACGCTTATGCTGTATTTTTTACAGGTAAACTGGGTGATGATGAAAAAGAAAAGGCCTATGCTGAGGTTGACCGACTACTAACGTATATTGACAATTATCTGGAAAACTGGGAATGCGATTACTTGGTTGATGATAATTTTGGTCCGGCTGATGCTTATCTATTTGTGCTCACCAACTGGTCAAATCATATTGAACATGACCTGAGCCCATATAAGAATATTGTGGCTTTACGCAACAAAATTGCAGAACGTCAATCTGTTCAGATTGCAATGCGTGATGAAGGCTTGATTCCTTAAGCTGGTTGCTTTAAAAAAGGACTCATATTGAGTCCTTTTTTTATTAATACTATTTAAAGAAGTAGCCCGTCTCTGGGGAGCTGGCATTTGCCATACGTTTACGTGGCATACGACCAGCCAGATATGCTTCACGGCCAGCTTCAACTGCTTTTTTCATAGCAGAGGCCATTACTACCGGTTGCTGTGCAGCAGCAATTGCAGTGTTCATGAGTACACCATCACAACCAAGCTCCATAGCAATTGCAGCGTCACTTGCTGTACCTACTCCTGCATCAACCAGTACCGGGACTTTGGCATTTTCTTTAATAATCGAAATAGTATGAGGATTCAGAATTCCCAAACCTGAGCCAATCAGGCTACCAAGTGGCATAATCGCTACACAGCCCATACTTTCGAGTTCTTGGGCTATGATTGGGTCATCCGAGGTATAAACCATAATCTCGAAACCATCGTCAATCAGGGTACGTGCAGCTTTTAGTGTAGCTGTAACATTCGGATATAATGTTTTTTCATCACCTAGTACTTCAAGCTTGACCAGGTTATGGCCATCAAGTAATTCACGTGCCAGCATACAGGTACGAATGGCACTATCAGCATCAAAGCAGCCTGCTGTATTCGGTAAGATCGTATATTTTTCTGGAGGAATAACAGAGAGCAGGTTAGGCTGATCTGGATGCTGTCCAATATTCACGCGTCGGATGGCAACAGTTACTATTTCAGCACCACTTGCCTGAATAGCCAAATCAGTTTCATTTAAGTCTTTATATTTTCCGGTGCCAACCAGCAAACGTGAGCTGAATTGACGAGAACCGATAATTAAAGGGGTGTCTTGCATGGAAGAGCTCCAGATTAGCCGCCACCGACAGCGTGAATAATTTCAATACGATCTTGATCCGAAATAGGGGTATGTTCCAGTTTGCTTTTTGGAATGATCATTTCATTCATTTCTACTGCAAAACGCTTACCCTCTAGTGCAAGTGACTGGACCAATTCTAAAAGGTTCTGGCAGGGCGTATGCATAAGTTCGCCATTTAAATAGATCTGCATACCATTATTTCCATTCTTATCTTAAATATTTAAATGCATTCCAGGCCAGTAATAACCAACCACCAATCATCAGCGCCCCCCCAATAGGTGTAATCGCACCAAGACCACGTGGAAGCCCTAGAGCCATAATATATAGCGAGCCACAAAACAGAAAAATACCAAACTGAATGAGCAGGAAACTGCCTTTAATTGGGAGTTGAGGCAAAGTCTTACTTATCACACCTAAAATCAATAAGCCTAAAGCATGATAAAAAAAGTATTCTGTTGCTGTGTGCCACCAAGCCAGTTGAGCTTCACTGGCACGAGTCTTTAAACCGTGTGCACCAAAAGCACCTACCATGACCGCCAAGGCAAGGTTGAGTGCGGAGATTGCAATCCACATAAGCCATAACCACCTGAAAAACTAGATGAACATTAACATAGATTTATATAGAGAATAAGGCCAATAAATAACAAAAATGAGAAACTAAAAAATAAGAAAGGGCAATAAATGCCCTTGGCTTTTGAGAAAATAATCAGGTTGCAGACATGGCAACCTTGATTTTTTCCATCGCATTTTTTTCTAACTGACGGATACGTTCTGCTGAAACATTATATTCTGCTGCCAGTTCATGTAGGGTTGACTTGTCATCATCGAGCCAGCGGCGTTGCAGGATATTCCGTGAACGGTCATCTAACTGATCCATAGCATTATGTAATGCCGAGTTGCTCTGTTCTTCCCAGTCCTCGTCTTCTACCAGACGGGCAGGATCATAGCGGCTGTCTTCCAGATAAAGTACCGGCGCCACATGACTAGATGAATCATCATCGTCATCACCTTGTGCCTCAAAAGCAGCATCATAGGCAGTAAGACGGCCTTCCATTTCCAGAACCTGCTCTGGTGTTACATTTAAATCATTTGCGATTGAGCGCGCTTCTTCGAGCGTTAACTTTTTACTGGACTTTTTCAAGCTACGCAAATTAAAAAATAATTTACGCTGTGCTTTAGTGGTGGCAATTTTTACAATACGCCAGTTACGAATAACGTATTCATGTATTTCGGCTTTAATCCAGTGAACTGCAAAAGACACCAAGCGTACACCCATGCTTGGATCAAAGCGTTTGACTGCTTTCATTAGTCCCAGATTACCTTCTTGAATCAGGTCACCCTGAGGCAAGCCGTAACCTGCATAACTGCGTGCAATGTGAACAACGAAACGCAGGTGCGACATGACCAGCATTTTCGCTGCATCTAGATCCTGATCATAATAATAACGTTCAGCAAGTTCTTTTTCCTGCTCGGCTGTTAAAATGGGGATCTGGTTAACGGTGCTAATATATGCACCGAGATTGACCCCTGGCGCAGATAATGACAGGGGCATCAATTGATTGCTGCTGTCACTCATGAGTTCTCCTTGTAGGACGATAATCGTACCAATGCATTTATCTTAATCGGAAAGATTTCCATAATTAAGGAATATTGGGTAGAAAAATGTAAAGTTTTATACCTTTAACACTGTTTTATCTTAAAGGAAAATAATTAAGATTCAATTAAATAGTGGTATTCTTGAGCATGATTCTGAGTCAGGGTACATTTAATCTGATGAAGCTGGCAGTAACGTACAATATCTATCTCGCTATTTGGATCGGAAGCTTTTAAAATAAACATAAATGGCGCCTTGGTTTGCTTTAAGGCCCGTTTTAACATTAGTAGTGGCATTGGGCAGGGCTGACCCAATGCATCGATTTCTACAGGTGTTGCCCCAAGAGTTTCGTTCATAATGTGAACTCAGGAAAAATTAGCTTTTATGAAAGGCATTTTAGCAAATAAAATCAGTTGACTGAATTTGCATTAGGAATCAATAGTAAAATATTTAAAAATAGAATTCAGTTCAATTATCATACAAAAACATAAACGAACGTAAAGAAGAATTCATTAAAAAAACTATTAATTGTCATAAACCCATGCTAAGCTCGTTGCGTACTTAGGGATTACCACTACCTAAATTGTGGTGAAACTTAAATATTTATGGATGTAACCGGGAATTTGTTAATAGTTTTACAGAATGATTACAAGCTTAGAAATAATAACTATTTTTAAATCTTGTTTGCTCTGCTGTTTGCAACACCGGAAGGTCCTTTAATTGAAGCAACTGAGGATTGACTTATGACAGCTCGTGAACAAGGCGTAGTAAAGTGGTTTAACGACACTAAAGGTTTTGGTTTTATTCAGCGTAACGGTGGTGATGACGTATTTGTTCATTTCCGTGCGATTATGGGTGAAGGCCATCGCTCACTACGTGACGGTCAACGCGTTGAATTCAGCGTAGTAAAAGGTCAAAAAGGTTTTCAGGCTGAAGAAGTGCAGCCTTTAGACTAATTCATCAATTTTGATTGATGAGAGGCGCTCCAATTTTCGTATTGGGGCGTTTTTGTTTATAATGAACGCCAATTTGGGTGATTAATAGTTAGAGCACGTATATGGCATCTGGTTTTGAAACCTTGAATTTACATCCGAAACTGAAAAGAGCGATTGATGCTTTAGGGTTCAAGGAAATGACTCCTATCCAGCAGAAGGTGTTAAATTATACCTTGGCTGGACACGATGCAATTGGTCGTGCGCAAACTGGTACGGGTAAAACAGCGGCCTTCCTGATCAGTGTAATCAATGATCTGCTTAATAATCCGATTAAAGAACAGCGTTATCGTGGTGAGGCAAGGGCTCTAATCCTGGCTCCTACACGTGAACTGGCTCTGCAAATTGAAAGTGATGCTAAAGAGTTAACCAAATTCACAGATCTGCATCTGGTTACATTACTGGGTGGTGTAGATTTTGATAAGCAGAAAAAACAGCTTGATCAGAATTTTGTTGACATTATTGTGGCAACTCCAGGACGTTTGATAGATTTTGTAGAACAAAAAGAGGTTTGGCTGGACCAGATCGAATTTTTAGTGATTGATGAAGCTGACCGTCTGCTGGATATGGGATTCATTCCTTCAGTGAAAAGGATTGTACGGTTTTCACCTCGTAAAGAACAACGTCAGACTCTGATGTTCTCGGCTACGTTCAGTTATGATGTACTGAACTTGGCTCAGCAATGGTTATTCGAGCCTGTTACAGTAGAAATTGAACCTGAAAAGAAAACCAATGCTGACGTTGAACAACGTGTGTATATGGTAGCGAACCGGGACAAATATAAGCTGCTACAAGAAATTTTACGTGATGAACCAATTGAAAAGGTTATGATCTTTGCAAATCGTCGTGATCAGGTGCGCCGTCTCTATGATCATTTGAAAAAGGATGGTTACAAAGTCGTTATGCTTTCAGGTGAAATTGCTCAGGATAAACGGCTGAAAATGCTGGATCAGTTCAAAAATGGCAAGCATAACATCATGATTGCTACTGATGTGGCCGGACGCGGTATTCATGTTGATAATGTTTCACATGTTATTAATTTTACTTTACCTGAACAGTCAGATGATTATGTTCATCGTATTGGTCGTACTGGTCGTGCTGGCGCACAGGGTGTCAGTATCAGCTTCTTATCAGAAGACGATGCGTTTTATCTGCCAGCCATTGAAAAAGCAATTGGACAGAAACTGCCACTTACTCGTTTAGATGGTTATTGTTAATTAAAGTGTTTAGATGAATTATCCCGGTCAATATGCCGGGATTTTTTATGAAGCTTATTTATGAATTAGTGCGACAGTAAAACGTTAATACAGTCTGATAATCGTCGTCGCGGGAGATATCTGTACGGTTACCAGTAATCGCACCGAGCACACCAGCAGCAGCTTGTACCATTTGGCCAGTCTGCTCATCTACCACACCTTTGAGTACACCGTTATAACTGGTTTTCTCATCTACAACTACAGCAGTTGCTTTACTGCCACAAGTGCTGTTAGCTGCACTAATAGCATTATTTTTAGAAATAATATTGGTTTTACCAATTCCAGTCACTTCATATTGATTATTTTCCTTCTGAATTGCTAGACTGTTTTTTGGGGTGGTAGCACAGGCAGTCAGCATGAGCGAAGCTGCAAATAGGGAACCCAAACTTAGAATTTTTTTCATCATACACCCTAAAACTATTATTAAAAGATTGGAACTATTTGAGCATATTTACTCTGAATCATATTGAATGGGTTGTATGGAAATTGAAGTTTTATAGATATTATTTGTGAAAGCTGTTAAAAGCGCTACTGGCAGATTGTCTGTAACTCAATAAAATGAAAAGATTGTGCTAATCTAGTTTGATCTTGAATCTTATATTTAAAAATTAATGGCAGACAATACTGTAGAGCTGATTCATCACAATATTCATCAGCGGCAATCAATTGGACATCTGGTTGAACCTGCTCCAAATGCAGAACAGCTTGAACTCGCCTTTCAGGCAGCATTAACAGCACCAGACCATCACCGCTTAAAACCGACTCATTTTGTGGTTATTGCATCTGAGCAGCGCGAAACATTTGGGGAGCTATTATCACAGGCAGTGGCTGATATGGGTACAATGGAAGCAGCACAAATTGAACGGGTAAAGAATCATCCTTTGCGTGCTCCGTTACTGGTCTTGGCGTTAACCCGTTTTCAAGATCACCCAAAAGTTCCTTATTTTGAACAAACATTAAGTTCAGGTGCAGCTATCCAGAACTTTTTGCTTTCCCTGCAAGCGCAAGGGTTTTCAACAATGTGGCGTTCAGGTGCTGTAGTAGAGTCCAGCTTGCTAAAAAAAGCTTTGAATTTGCGTGAACATGATTTAATTTCAGGCATTATCTATATTGGTACAGCAGCTAAAGCAATTGCACCGCGTACAGAGATAGATACACAGAATTTTGTAAGTTACTGGTCTGAATGATTTTGTTTCCATAGTATGGAACATGAAGGATAAAAATAATGTCAGAGTTGAAGTTTAGCGATCTGGTTGAACCTGTTGAAATTGACCGTAAAACTGCATTAAGAATCACAGTACTGGGTGGTGGAAGTTTTGGTACAGCTATGGCCAATATTTCTGTACGCAATGGTTGTGATACCAAGATCTGGATTCGCGATGAAGAAATTGCCCGGGAAATTAACCGGACACATATCAACCAACGCTACTTGCCAGATTATCCTTTAGAGAAAGAATTGCAGGCAGTATCTGATCTTGAAGAGGCAGTACGCGACCGTGATATTATTCTGGTAGCCATTCCAAGCCATTCTTTTCGGGATGTTATACAAAAAATTAAACCTTTTATCAGTGCGCAGGCAGTGGTTTCGCTTACGAAAGGAATTGAAGCTAAAACCTTTAGCTTTATGAGTGACATTATTCGTGATGAGTTGCCAGAAGTTCCTTATGGAGTGCTTTCAGGCCCGAACCTGGCAAAAGAAATTATGGCAGGTATGCCGGCGGGTACAGTAATCGCCAGCCATTCGGAATTGGTACGTTATGCGGTGCAACAGGCTTTGCATAGCGCTTTATTTCGTGTATTTGGTAGTGATGACGTACATGGAGTAGAACTTGGCGGTGCTTTAAAAAATATTTATGCAGTCGCGATGGGAATGGCGGCGGCCTATAATGTAGGTGAAAACACCAAAAGTATGATTATTACACGTGCCTTGGCTGAAATGAGCCGTTTTGCTGTCAAACTGGGTGCTAATCCTTTAACATTTTTAGGTTTGTCTGGTGTTGGTGACTTGTTTGCTACCTGTAACAGTCCACTCAGCCGTAACTATCAAGTAGGTTTTGCTCTGGGTAAAGGCAAAACTTTAGAACAGGCTACGCAGGAATTAGGACAAACTGCGGAGGGGATCAATACTATCGTTCAGGTACGTACACGAGCACAAGAGCTTGAGGTATATATGCCGATCACTAATGCTTTGTATGAAGTTATTTTTGAAAATGCGCCGCCACTAACAATAGCCTTATCTTTGATGAAAAATGGTCATCGCAGTGATGTAGAATTTGTGTTGCCACATAATCAGGTCTAATCATCAAGACGTATCATAAATGTCATGAAAAAACGTTATGATAAGTCTGAAGTAATGGGGATAGTATATGCAATTGGTTCTGATTCGACATGCTGAGGCAGCCCATCCGCCGCAAGTAACTGACAGCAAGCGACCTTTGACTGAGCGGGGTCATACACAGGCTGAGGAAACTGGAAAATATTTGAAAGATCTGATACAGCCAGAGGTTTTTGTTGTCAGTCCGTTATTACGGGCACAAGAAACCTTAGTCCATATTCAAAAGAATTTCCCTGATGTTCCGGTACTGGTCTGTGATAAAATTAAACCAGATGATCAGGCAAAAGATGCGATTGACTGGCTAGCACAACTGCCTTACCAGTCGATTACTGTCGTGTGTCATATGAATGTTATTGCACATATTGCCGAGCAGCTTGTTCATGAGCCATTCCATCCTTTTGCACTGGCTGAAGCGCGAATTTATGAACTTCCCGTAATTGCAAATGGCCTGGCAGTCCAGCAGCAGAACTTTATTCCAGTACATTAAAATAAATTAGAAAAATGGTAGATCAGACTTAATGTTGTATTTATGGATGCCAGAAGCCAATGGAGTTTGGCAATGGTCAAATGGGAATGCTTGGAGTGAGAGCTCGAGTCTTGAACAGCTGATTCAGGAAATTAAAATATATCAAGGTGAAGAAACAGTTGTTTTTTTCCCAAGTCGCGGGCTACAACTGCTTCAGCAGCAGATGAGTAAATCTCAATATAAGCAGCTTGGTACAGAAGGGGTACGCTATCTGCTGGAAGAGTACGTAATACAGCCGATTGATCAGCTAAAAGTACTGCATTATTTTCAGGCTGCTGAAGAACGATTAACAGTCATGGGAGTAGCACAGAATTCAGTAGAAACATTACTGCATTCACTGAATTTACTTCCTTTAAAAGTTGCTGCACTTTTGCCAGATTTCCTGGTTTTACCCCAGCCTGATCCCGGTGAAACTATACTTGCAAATATTCATCAGCGGTTACTTGCACGTGAAAATGAGTTTAGTGGCAATTCAATAGATGAGCTTGGAGTTTATCTGGAATTTATTCATCCGGAGACCCGTTTCCGTTGTAGCGGGCTGAGTCCAGATCAGCAAATAGTACTAGATGCAGTAACTACTCAAGAGCAGAGACAGTACTTTAGTTATCAGTTCGAGCCTATTAAAAAGCCTAAACAGCATCCCTTCAATATTTTGCCTAAAGCACAAAAAAGTGAACAGTTTTCTGGTTATTGGAAAGCTTGTGCAGCAGTATTTTGTGCCATTCTTATAGTACAGTTGAGTTATGATGTATTACGCTGGTCAAAATTAAAAAAACTGGCTGATCAGACTGCGATACAGGCAATTGACCAGTATCAAGACTGGTTTGGACCCAATAGCCGTATTACTGAAGAAAATATACAAAGTCAGTTTGAAAGCCAATTGCGTATGAGCCGTAGTGCAAATACTGAGGCACTGCAAATTTTGAGCCGGGTTGGCCCAATCTTGGCCCAGCAGCAGATTTTGGCAGAGCGGGTAGGATATGAGTCATCAATATTAAGTCTTGATTTGAAAGCCAGTTCATCTGAACAGTTGCAGGCACTTACCCAGCAGTTAAACCAGCAAGGTTTTAAAGCTGAACTTGGTAATGTACAAACCCAAGGGGCGGGGGTAATCGGTTTGGTGAAAGTACAATAATGAAAACATTTGAGAAAATAGGCCATTCATGGAAAAACCTGGCTGAACGTATAGAAGACTATCTGGACGGACTTTCTCTGCGCGAAAGAATCATGGTAATTTTTACCACAGTCTTTGTGCTGGTCACAGCCGTTGGATGGTCACTCTGGACCATGCATAAAGCTGCGGATGACCAGCAAAAACGTTTAAATGACCTCAAAGATCTTATGGTCTGGATGCAGACCAATGCAGTAACCATGAAACCAGCGGGAGAATCGCAGCTAACTCCGGCAGAGAAAGTGCAGCGTATTTCTCAACAGCAGGGGTTATCAGCCAGTATCCAGGCCACTGGGAAACAGCTTCAGATTTCAGTGCAGCATGATAATTATGCTGTATTAGCCAACTTTCTAACCCAAATGGCACAGATGGGTTTAAGTATTGAAAAAATGGAGCTTATAAATCAAAACCAGCAAATCAGGCTCATTGTGACCGTGCAATAAGCTGTAAAAATAAACATAGTTTAGGCATAGCCTTTTATGTAACCTGTGCCTATAATATGCCAACTTGTAAAGCGGTAGATTTTTGCTGATATGTTCTATTCTCTGGCCCGCCCCTTGTTGTTTTCGCTAGCACCAGAGCGTGCACATGAACTGACCTTATCATTGCTAAAATCAGCCCATAAGTTTGGAATTGGACATCAGACAGTTGCCCATAAGCCTGTGACCTGTATGGGAATCGAATTTCCCAACCCGGTCGGTCTAGCAGCAGGTTTGGATAAAAATGGCGCTTATATTGATGCTTTAGCTGCATTGGGTTTCGGTTTTATTGAAATCGGAACAGTTACTCCACGTCCCCAAACTGGTAATGCTCAGCCACGTTTATTTAGGATTCCTGAGGCAAAGGCCATCATTAACCGTATGGGTTTTAATAATGATGGTGTTGATCGGCTGGTTGAGAATGTAAAAGCAGCGAAATATAAAGGCATTCTGGGAATTAACATCGGTAAAAACGCTGATACCCCTGTAGAAAATGCAGTTTCGGACTATCTGACCTGTCTTGAAAAAGTATATAATTATGCTTCTTATGTGACAGTAAATATTTCTTCCCCAAATACCAAAAATTTACGCGATCTGCAAAGTGGTCATGCTTTGACCGAGTTGCTTAAAACATTGAAAAACCGACAGCTTGAGCTCGCAGAGCAATATCAGCATTATGTGCCTCTAGTTTTAAAAGTTGCGCCGGATCTGAGCCAGCAGGATATTGAATTTATTGCTTCCCAGCTGGTTATCTTCAAAATTGATGGGCTGATTGTGACCAACACTACTTTATCCCGTGAAGGAGTAGAGGGTTTGGCCTGTGCAGATGAGAGCGGTGGATTGTCTGGTGCACCAGTATTTGAGAAAAGTAACCAGTGTTTGCAGGAATTTGCGAAAAGACTAAAAGGTCAGGTCGCTCTGGTGGGTGTGGGTGGGATTGTGTCTGGAAACCAGGCTGCTGTAAAACAACAGTGTGGTGCCCAGCTTGTACAGATTTACAGTGGTCTTATCTATACTGGACCAAATTTGATCAAAGACTGTGTTGATGCCATGAATTAATTTATGAATACCATCGATATAGTTATCCTGATTATCCTGCTCATTGGAGGGCTCAACGGTTTGCGACAAGGATTTGTAAAGGCCTTTGCGAACTTGGTAGGATGGGTATTTGCACTGATTATTGGTGCAAAATATGCCAATATTCTCGCGCCTTCTATGGTGGTACTCAGTCATGATCCGGTGGTCCAGAAAATTGCAGCCTTTGCATTTATTGCCCTGATCATTGTTGTGCTGACTTGGATTGTCACCGCATTTCTGAATGGTATTCTGAAAACTTTTAAATTAGGTCCATTAAACCGTTTGGCTGGTGGAGCTTTTGGTTCGCTTAAAGGCCTGCTGGTAGTCTTGATTACTATGCAAGGCTTGGGCCCTTGGGTGGAAAGTTCTCCTCACTGGAAGCAGTCCAGACTGATACAAGCCTTATTACCTTATGCGCCTATGGCAACTGAAATCTCTAAAAATGTGGCGAATCATGCATTAGATGAAATGAAGTCTGAACAACAGCCTGCATCTTCTCCTTCTCGGCGTGAGTCCAATGATACAGCTGCCAGTGAGCGTTCAAACCATTCAACAAATAATCCTTTTTATTAATCCTAGCCTGTCTGCGAGGTTGTTATGTGTGGAGTAGTTGGTATAGCCGGTAAAGCGCCAGTTAACCAAATGTTGTTTGATGCTTTGACGATGTTGCAACATCGTGGACAAGATGCAGCTGGGATTGTAACCTGCCATGAAGGACGTCTTTTCTTGAGAAAAGATAATGGTATGGTACGCGATGTATTCCATACGCGTCATATGCGCGCCTTGCTGGGTAATTACGGCATCGGACATGTACGTTATCCTACTGCGGGTTCATCAAGTAGTGCCGAAGCCCAGCCATTTTATGTAAATTCACCTTATGGGATTACCTTGGCACATAACGGTAATCTGGTAAATGCAAAAGACATTCATGAAGACCTGTTCAAAACTGACTTGCGTCATATGAACACTGATTCGGATTCAGAAGTGCTGCTTAATGTATTTGCCCATGAGTTACAGAAGAGTGGCAAGTTAGAGCCATGTGCAGAAGATATTTTCCATGCTGTAAGCCGTGTGCATGATCGCTGTAAGGGAGCTTACGGTGTAGTAGCCATGATTACGGGACATGGTGTAGTCGGGTTTCGCGATCCTAACGGGATTCGCCCTTTAATTTATGGATCACGTGAAACAGAAGAAGGTACTGAATATATTATTGCTTCAGAATCTGTGGCAATTACTGCGCTGGGTTTTAAAATCGAGCGTGATGTAGCACCAGGCGAGGCCATCTTTATTGATTCACAAGGTCAGCTATTTACCCAGCAATGTGCCAAGAACCCTTCTTATCGTCCATGTATCTTTGAATATGTTTATTTCGCACGTCCTGATGCCATTATTGATGGTATTTCGGTGTATAAATCCCGTTTACGCATGGGAGAAACACTTGCAGCAAAAATTTTGCGTGAATGGGGCGAAAATCATGATATTGACGTGGTGATTCCTATTCCAGATACCAGCCGTACATCTGCATTGGAGTTAGCTAATATTCTCGGGGTGAAATTCCGCGAAGGTTTTATGAAGAACCGCTATATCGGACGAACCTTCATCATGCCGGGGCAGCAGCAGCGTAAGAAATCTGTACGCCAAAAATTAAACCCGGTTGAGTTGGAATTCAAAGGCAAAAATGTCTTGCTGGTAGATGACTCAATTGTTCGCGGTACTACCTGTAACGAAATCATTCAGATGGCACGTGATTCTGGAGCCAAACAGGTCTTTTTTGCTTCGGCTGCACCAGAAGTTATGTATCCGAATGTTTACGGGATTGACATGCCAGCCAAATTTGAACTGATTGCGTCAGGCCGGAGTGTTGAGGAAGTGCGTGAAATTATTGGTGCTGACCGTTTGATTTTCCAGGATCTGGAAGACTTGAAAGATGCGGTTCGTACTAAGAAAGTTCCTCATCTGACCGAGTTTGATTGCTCTGTATTTGATGGTATATATGTGACAGGCAATATTGATGAAATTTATCTGGAAGATCTGGAAAAATTGAGAAACGATATGGCCAAAAAGGGTAAAGACCCGTATATCGATGTCAATATTGATGCCGCTTCTGTTGATTTGACCGGAATCAGGGAAGAGTAAGCGCAAACACGTTAAAAAGCGGGTCTTGCCCGCTTTTTTACTTTAAGATAGGCAAAACAATGTAATTAGGAAATTTTACATTGAAAGACGTCAGCCATTATTTAATTACTAATAAAAATATGATGTGGTCCATGAGCATTTGTCTGCTTGCGATCATCTTAAGTATATTTATTCTCAATAGCCTGTTGGGTCTAATAGTTCATTTTTTTGATCCTGAACAAGCTGTCATGTGGCATGTATTCAGCCCTTATCTGATCTTATTGTTATTACTGGTAATGGGTGGTTCGGTTGCCTATGAACGCTATGTATTTCGTTCTGGGGGGCATACGCTTGCTAAACAGCTAAAAGCTCGGCGTCTTAATCTGATTGAAAGCACACCTGAGGAAAGTGTAGCCATTCATTTAAATGAACATTTGGCACAAAAGTTCATGATCAATCCTCCAACTTTATATGTGCTGCCGGATGAGATCGGTGTAAATGCTTTAACCGCTGGCTTCCATCCCCAAGATATTGTAATTGTGTTGACATGGGGAGCATTGCAAAACCTCGATGAGCTAGAACTTTATGGGTTACTCAGTCATGAGTTTAACCAGATACTTTCTGGCGAAACAGCTGAAAATACCCGGCTTAAGATCGTTTATAGTAGCCTGACTACTTTTAGCCAATGGGGGAGTAAAATTGCCAAATTGGGGTTTCGAAAAACTACTATTAATAAACGTCACCAATTTGAAACAACGTTTGTCGCAATAGGAGGTATTATCTGGCTGGTTGGCAGTTTGGGCGTGTTGGTGACTCGTCTGATCAAATATCTGACTTTAGGTGGACGTACCTTCCGGAATGATTTTAAAACCAAGCGTCTCATTCAAAACGATGCCAATATTCAGACTTTACTCCGAATTTATGTGCATCATGCAGGTTCACAGATTCATAGTGAATATTCAGAATCAATTGCCCATATGTGTTTTGCCAACTCATTGAGTCCGCAGAGCTGGATGAATATTCATCCCAATATTGAAGAAAGAATTTATGAACTAAATCCTGCCTTACTACAAGACTTGCAGCTTGAAAACCTGAAAAAGCTGCGTAGCCAACCATTTTTTAGCCTGTTTCGTTCTCTAGAAGAAATTAATGGAGAAGTCTACAATCCTTGGACTTCTCCACAACCGCTACCTTTATTACGTTTGTCTCCTATCAGCTTTGCTATTAATGATGCAATCAAACCTCTCAAGCCTGAAATACGTCGTGGCATGAAGCGCCCCGAGCTGATCCAGCGTGCTATGTTGACTGCTACTGGGTCAAGAGAAGTTATGGTTGCGATCTTGATGATTCGTCAATATCGGGAATTTATTCCTAAAGAAGCTGAAGTTAGCCGTGCAATTGTGGATGCATTGCTGAATCTGGACGGTCGTGTACATATCCAGATTTTTTTAGAGGCCTGTAAAAATATTGGTCATATGCCCGCATCTATTGCCCGTCAATTTCTAACCCGACTGGCAAAAATTATTCAAGAAGATGGCGAAATTGGACTACTCGATGCTTTATTGCTCGAAAAAGTTAAATATGAGCTAAATCTGATGCCTTTGCACATGCCTGTATCTTTAGAAGACGCTAAACCGCAGATTGTACGGCTGGTCGACGCACTATTGCATGTACAGCAGATTAATAGTCCAAACCAGCTAGATGTGCGATATAGAATTTTACAGCAGGTTCTTACTCTGGATGAGCTGTCTTTATATGAAGAAATTTCTGATGAGCCGCTCGATTTGGCAGAGATTTTAAATGATATTGCGGGGCTATTACTGCGTGACCGGTTAAGTATGCTGGGAATTGCCGAGCTTTGCCTGTGGCATGACCGGATTATTACCCAAGATGAGCTCGATGTACTAGAGTTGCTCTACTGGCGATTGGGTTTTGAAACCAGAGAAATTATTGACCAGATGCAAAAGAAGAATAGTGTCATGATTATTTGAAACTGGTGACGATTTTATTAAATCAGAATATGCACCATGATGAATGAATAAAATATCTGAACCGGCCAGAAACTACAGCAAAGCATATAAAAGCCCGTTAGAATAGCTTTCAGGAAAATTAGGGTAGTAACATGATTGGGCATGAGCGGAAAATACTGGCAACTTTAGGAATTGATGTCTGGATTCCTCGAGGTACTGTATCAGCACGCCTTGGCAATACACCAATCTGGCGTGATCAGACAGCACGGGTTGAGCCGTTACATTTTCATGATCATGTAAAAGATGTTAAGCCTGATTCTGCTACAGAAAACCTGCAAAAAAAAATCACGGATATTGTTGAGCAGGTAGCTGTTGATAAACTACCACCCCAAGCTGAAAAAGAGCACCTGTCAGCAGCTTCCAAGGATGCAAATGCTGTAGAGGCTGTCAATCCTATAGTAGAAGTTGAAGCTTTTAGTGTGCAGGCTTATAGTTTGGCGCACTGTACAATTTTAATAAATGCTACCCGTCTAACTGAGCCGCAGCAACAGCTATGGTTAAATATTCAGCGTAGCTTGTCAGGACAGTATAGTTTGCTGGAATGGCCTTTCCCATTGCCCAATTTTCAGGATAATCGTGGTGTAGGTTGCTATGTACAAGGTTTTATTGATGCTATTGCCTATGAAAAATCAGTGTTAAGCCTAGGTGATATTCCATATCTGAATCATTCAAAAGTTATCCGTTTAGCCAGTTTGCAGGAAATGCTGGATAAACCGTTACTGAAGAAACGCCTGTGGCAATTTATGTATAAAAAGATGGAATAGCAGAGAAATAGGAATACAAAAATGGATAAAAAGCGCGTAGTCGTATTTAGCCAGATTGATCAGGCCATTCTTGAGCGTTTGCAACAGCAATATGAAGTTCAGGTATTAAATCCTAAATCAGGTGATATTAATGAGCAAATCCGTCAGGCAGTAACAAATGCTGATGGCATGATTGGTTCGGGACGAGTGCTGAATAAATCTAACCTGGCGAGTGCACAGCAGCTTAAGGTTATTTCAACTGTAAGTGTTGGTTATGATAATTATGATGTGGATTATCTAAACCAGAAAAAAATCTGGCTTTCAAATACTCCGCATGTCTTAACAGAGACTACTGCTGATTTGGCTTTTAGTTTATTGATGAGTGCAGCACGCAGAGTACCTTATCTGGACCAATGGACCAAGCAGGGTCAGTGGAAACGTACGGCGGGTACTGAGCAGTTTGGTCAAGATATTTTTGGCAAAACTTTAGGTATTATTGGTTTGGGGAATATTGGTGCGGCAGTCGCACGTCGTGGACATTATGGTTTTAATATGGATATTCTGTATCATAACCGCCGTGAGCAACCTGAACTTGCCCAGCCTCTTGCAGCAAAATATTGTTCAATGAGTGAACTGCTTCAGCACTCTGATTTTATAGTCATGGCAGTCGACTTAAATCATGAATCTAAAGCTCTCATCGGCCAGGCAGAATTTGATCAGATGCAATCCCATGCTGTATTCGTCAATATTGCACGTGGTTCAGTTATAGATGAAGCAGCACTGATCAATACTCTAAAACAGAACAAGATTTTTGCTGCCGGTCTGGATGTTTATAGCAAAGAACCTTTACAAGAATCTGAACTTTTTAACCTGTCGAATGTTGTTACTCTGCCTCATGTGGGTTCTGCAACTGGAGAAACCCGTAAAAAAATGGCCGAGCTGGCTTATCAGAACTTGGTACAGGCTCTAGAAGGCCAAATTCCACGGTATCTGGTTAACCCTGGCTTTAACTAAAGCTTCATAACACTTCACTGCATTTTTCTTCAATATTGAGTGTTATATTAGCTAAAGATGAATTCAGCTATGGAATCAAGATTGAAAAAGTTTTTGCTTGCAGCAGGACTGAGCAGTCTGACCACTTTCAGTCCAGCACTTACTTTTGACGCTCCTTCTTCATTTGGTCAGGTAGAAGTACCTGATATTGGTGGAGGAGTAGGGTTAATTGATCAGCAGCAAGAACGCTTCATTGGTGAAAAAGTTTATCGTGAAGTTCATAAACAAATGCCGGTCATGCAAAACCCCTGGCTTGAAGACCAGTTATATTCTATTTTCACCCGTATTTTAAGTCAGACTCAAGCAGGGCAGCCAATTGGACTAGTACTAATTAAAGATTCTCAAATTAATGCTTTCGCTGTGCCGGGCGGGCTGTTTGCAATTAATACGGGGATGGTAACTTCCGCCCGTAATATTGATGAGGTGGCAGGGGTGATGGCGCATGAGATTGCGCATGTTACCCAGCGCCATTACAGCCGTTCTAAAGAGGCATTTAAAGGCCAAGGGCTGCTTGCACTGGCTGGTGTTTTGGTGGGAGCAGCCATTGCTTCACAGGCTGATGGAGAAGCAGGCACAGCAGTTATGCTCGGTACTCAGGCTGCCTTAATGGATAAACAGCTAACCTACAGCCGCAACCAGGAACGTGAAGCAGACCGTATAGGCATGCAATATATGTACTCGGCTGGCTACAATCCACAAGGCATGGCAGATTTTTTTGAGCTGATGAACCGTTCTACTAGCCGTGTCAGTTTTATGCCAGACTTTTGGCTCACTCATCCCTTAACCTCACAGCGCATGAGCGAAGCAAGACTACGGGCTAACCAGTTGCCTAAAGTAAAAAGTAGTTTATCTGACCCTGATTTTGAAATTGTTAAGCTTTATACTGCGGTGGTCGCTCATCAGGCAACTGAAAATCAGCTGTCTATTTTGGCAAAACAGGGCAGCTTTGCAGGCCAGTTGGCGTTAGCTGCATTTTATGAACAGCAGGGCGATTATGGTCAGGCACAAACAGCATTAAATCAGGCAAAAATGGCAAACCGTCCACATCCGCTGATTTCTCTTATACAGACTGATATTTATCTTGGACAAAACAAGATAGATCTGGCTTTAAATACAATTAGCCCGTTACAGCGCATCATGCCAGAAAATCGGTCATTAGCTTATAAACTGGCTGAAGTACTAATCCGGCAACAGCAGCCAAAACAAGTAATTAAACTGGTACAGCGCTTTACTAATAATAATCCAAGAGATGTATATGGATGGCATTTAATGCAACAGGCAGCTGCACTTGAGCCGGCTTCAGCCTTAAAAGCTGTGAATGTATTACGTTATCGTGCTGAGGTGGAATACTGGAGTGGAGAAGAAGAAGCGGCAATTAAGTCGATGTTGCATGCACAGCGACTGGCAAAAAATAATAATGCGATGTCTGCCAGAATTGATGCGCGATTAAATCAGATGCAACAGGAGCGCCAATTAAAAATCTAAATGATAGAAACCAGGGTGTTAAGAAAGCTTGGCCTTGATTTTGCCTGAAACAGCAGAAGGGTCGGCACGTCCGGCTATGATCGGACGTAGAGAATTCATCACCTTACCCATATCTTTCATGCTAGTCGCTCCTTGAGCAGCAATTGTTTGCTCAATGAGAGAATCAAGTTCTTCCTCAGTCATAGCTGCTGGTAGAAATTGGGAAATAATCTCAATCTCGGCTTGTTCTTTACTAGCTAAATCTTCGCGGCCAGCGCCCTGATAGGCTTTTACTGACTCTTTACGTTGCTTGATCTGTTTCTCAATGACCGCAAGAACCTGAGAATCATCAAGCTCTTTGCGTTCATCAATTTCGATTTGCTTGATGGCTGCCTGCAGACCACGAAAAACAGTCACTGTTGCCATAGCTTTGGCACGCATTGCAGTTTTCAATGCATCAGTAATCTGTTCTTTTAAAGTAGTCATAATATTTTCCAGGCAGTAATCAGTCACAAATTAATTAGTAAAGGCGAGTAGTACGTACAGATTCACGAGCCAGTTTTTTCTGGTAACGCTTAACTGCAGCAGCTTTTTTACGCTTACGTTCTTGAGTTGGTTTTTCGTAGAATTCACGCTTACGAACGTCAGCAAGAACACCTGCTTTTTCGCATGAACGTTTGAAACGACGGATAGCTACGTCTACTGGTTCGCCTTCTTTCAACTTAACTTGTGGCATGAAGAATCCTCTAAGTTTATGGATAAGTACACAGGCAGGATTGCCCGCATACACAAGTGAAGGCCATTATTTTACTCATTTACTTCTCATACCACAAGTCTATAATAGTTTCTGCATTATTTTTTCGCATTGGATAAAGGCAGTTTAATGATTGTTTTAGGCTTGGAAACTTCTTGTGATGAAACCGGATTGGCTCTTTATGACAGCGAGCAGGGTTTGCGTGGGCAAGTACTTTATAGCCAGATCAAGCTGCATGCAGAGTATGGTGGAGTAGTGCCGGAGCTGGCTTCACGGGATCATGTACGCAAGCTGATTCCGCTTTTAGATGAGCTGCTGATACAAAGCGGTGTTAAAAAGACTGAAATTGATGCAGTTGCCTATACCCGTGGGCCAGGTTTAATGGGCGCGCTAATGACCGGAGCACTTTTCGGACGTACTCTGGCATTTGCCTTGAACAAACCGGCAATTGGGGTTCATCATATGGAAGGCCATATGCTGGCGCCTTTACTTTCAGATACTCCACCTGAATTCCCATTTGTCGCGCTTCTGGTTTCAGGTGGGCATTCCCAGTTAATGGCAGCTTATGGTATCGGACAATATGAATTACTGGGTGAGTCTATTGATGATGCCGCCGGTGAGGCTTTTGATAAAGTCGCGAAAATGATGAATCTGCCGTATCCGGGAGGACCCAATATTGCCAGGCTTGCCCAGCAGGGTAATCCGACTGCATTTGATTTTCCACGTCCGATGTTACACCAGGGTCTGACCTTTTCATTTAGTGGCTTAAAAACTGCTGTTTCGGTCCAGCTTAAAAAAGTTGAAGGCCAAAATCGTGAAGCCGATATTGCTGCCAGTTTTCAAGAAGCTATTGTCGATACTTTAGTAAAAAAATCAGTCAAGGCATTAAAACAGACCGGGTTAAACCGTTTGGTAATAGCAGGTGGTGTAAGTGCAAACCAGCGTTTACGTGAACAGCTGGAAAGCAGCTTAAATAGAATTAAAGCTTCAGTTTATTATGCTGAGCCTGCACTCTGTACAGATAATGGTGCCATGATTGCATTTGCTGGTTACCAGCGTCTGAAAGCAGGACAACAGGATGACTTATCTGTAACCACTACACCGCGCTGGCCAATGACAGAGCTGACTCGTCCGGCAGAAATATAATTTGGTTTAATTAAGGAAGAGGCTTTTGCCTCTTTTTTATTTTCTATTGATCTGGTGTTTAAAATGAATAAATATTTTACTTGCTATGTGGTTGCTTCTCTTTTTCTTTCTGGTTGTACGGTTCAGCATA